>Ga0315294_10001980_pt1 | contig 22491 bp, 24 predicted proteins | sample YL17G13_40_MG_FD_203626 | JGI IMG/M metagenome (GOLD analysis project Ga0315294, IMG submission 203626) | Sediment microbial communities from Yellowstone Lake, YNP, Wyoming, USA - YL17G13_40 | ecosystem: Environmental > Aquatic > Freshwater > Lake > Sediment | place: USA: Wyoming | collected...
TAGTCATAATCTCTAACTTATTCTTATACCTTTTTCTTCTAACTTTTTGGCAACAATTCTCATCACATCACGATCGATGATTGTTTCCTGTGAGCGATCTTTCATATCCCGCACAATCACATTTTTATCATGCACTTCCTGATCGCCGATAATTACCACCAACAGACAATTAAGTTTGTTGGCCTCCCGGAGCTGCGCCTGAATATTGCCTCTGCCTAATGCAGTTGCCACCCGAAAATTGGCGGCATTTAATTTCTCAAATACTTCAGTGGCTTTGGCTTTGGCCCGATCACCCAACTGCACAATAAAGAGTTCTGCCTTCACTGGTTCGGGAATAACTACTCCCTGCGCCTTCAACGCCTCAATGGTTCGTTCAACTCCTCCCGCTAATCCAATCGCTGGGGTATGGAGGCCGCCCAGTTGTTTAATCAAATTGTCGTAGCGCCCACCTCCACAAATCGCCAGGTCGCTACCCCGGACAACTACTTCAAACAAAGTGTGAGTATAATAATCGAGTCCGCGTACCAACGTCGGATCCAATTCATATTCCACCTTCATTTCATCTAAACATTCCAGCACTTTCGTAAACCGCTTTTTTGATTCTTCGTCCAAACTATCAATTAAAATACTACCGACATGACTAAGCAGCGATTTACAACCAGCGGTCTTACAATCCATCACCCGTAGTGGATTTTTCCGCAATCGCAGTTTACAATCGGCACACAGTTCATTTTTCTTAGCCGACAACCACCGACTTAAAGCTGCGATCATTTTAGTTTTAGATCTATCGCTACCTAGACTATTAATCTTGACCACAAAATTACCGAGACCAAGTTTCTGATAATAGCGCACCACAGTTTGAATCAGCATTGCATCCACCATCGGGTCATCTTCACCTAAAATCTCTAAGCCATATTGATAAAATTCCCGATAGCGTCCGGCTTGTGGCCGATCATACCTGAACATTGGACCAAAGTAGCAGAGTTTTACCGGCTGTGGCAGAGTATGCATCCCGTGCTCAATATAGGCCCGAGCAATTCCAGCCGTACCTTCGGGTCGCAAAGTAAGATTATTGCCACTTTTGTCTTTAAAGCTATACATTTCTTTGCTGACAATGTCGGTGAATTCACCCACACTGCGCTTAAACAGTTCAGTGGCCTCAAAAGTTGGCAAAATAATCCGCTCAAAACCAGCCAGCGCTGCGACGGCATAAAAATTATTCTCCAGATGAAACCAATATTTTTGCTCTTCCGGCAAAACGTCCTTGAGTCCTCTGGGAGTTTGAATTTTTTTCTTTTCGACCATAAAGTTGATAAATTAATCCCGCTTTAGCGCTTTTTAATCCCCCATAGTAATAGCGGAGAAGCAATAAAAATCGAAGAATAAACACCAAAGCATACGCCAATAATCAAAGCTAAAGTAAAGAATTTAAGCGTGGCCCCACCAAAGAAGAACATGGCAATGAGCACAAACAATAATGTCACCGAAGTACTAATCGAACGAATAATGGTTTCCACAATACTATCGTTAACCACCGCTTCTAAATTATCACCCGGACGCCGACGAAGATTCTCCCTAATCCGATCAAAGGTCACAATAGTATCATGGGTCGAAAAACCTACCACGGTCAGTAGCGCCGTGATAAACATGCCATCAACTTCCGCCCCCCAGAATTTACCAATAATTGCATAAAGCCCCAGCAAAATTAGAATATCATGCACTGTGGCTAAAGCTGCCGCCGTGCCAAACCGAAACGAACCTAATTCTTTGGGTACTTTTCTAAAGGCATAAGCTAAATACAAAAGAATGCCAATCACCGCCACAATTAGCGCCAGAATTGCCTTTCGCACCACATCGGCACCAATGGTAGGATCAACACTCTCGAATCGTAGTTCATCAACCTGATTGAATTTTTGCTTTAAATAATCTACCACTGCGTTCTTTTGACCGTTCGAAATTTGATTGCTGCGCACAAAATAACGTCCAGCTTCCGTGGTTTGCACTGCAATATCCATTCCCGTCTTGTCTTTGTAGGCATCAATAATAGCCTGTCTACTATCCAAATTTTTGACTTTAGCATCCTTGATTTGCAATTCCAAAATGGTGCCACCAGCAAAATCGATGCCAGTGCGATATCCAAAAACACTAATTGCAAAAATTCCTGCCATAAGCAAAATTGCAGAGAAAATGAACCAAATTTTGCGGGTACCTAAAATGTTCATGACTTACAATATTATCTCGAACGCGCTCCCCATAATCCAAATTTATTCGCCAAACTAGTATTGGCAATCAAACGTAACAATATATGAGTAATGGTTAAAGCGCTGAACAAACTCACTACCACACCAATACCTAAAGTGATAGCAAATCCCCGAATCAGACCCGAACCAAAATAATACAAGATCACACAAGTAATTAAAGTGGAGATGTTCGAATCCCGGATTGAACTCCAAGCCCGATCAAAACCAGCATCGATGGCTGCCATCACGCTCCGCCCCTCGCGAATTTCCTCCTTCATTCTTTCAAAAATCAAAATATTGGCATCAATTGCCATCCCAATAGAAATGAGGAAACCGGCAATGCCCGATAGTGTTAGAGTAACCGGAATAAATATAAAGATAGCTAACGTCACAATGGTATACATCACCAAAGCCACTGCCGAGATCAGCCCCGGCAGTCGATAGCTAATTATCATAAATAGCAGCACCATCAGTAAGCCCAACAGGCCCGCCACTACGCTTTTGCTGACTGCTTCCTGTCCGATGGTAGCTCCAATATTATTTTGCGAAACCAACGCAATTGGCACCGGTAAAGCACCCGCATTCAGTTGAATGGATAAATTCTTGGCTTCCTGCAAAGTAAAATTACCATTAATCACCGCCTTGCCGTCAGTAATGACATCTTGCACCGTTGGCGCAGAGATAAGTTTCTTGTCCAAGAAAATCGCCAGTGGTTTCTTCAAATTGTTTTGAGTCGCCTCGGCAAACATTTTGGCGCCTTCACCATCAAACTCAATTGCTACTTGTGGCTGGTTAATTAGCGAACTACTGCTCTGGTCAATCTGGACAGTGGCGGATTTAAAATGCGCCCCCGTCAATCCCAAATCCTTCCAATCATCATAATTCTGTGATGTCACCGTAGTACCATCCGTGGCATCCAAACTTTTGCCTTTAATTCCTTCTCGAAATTCCAATTGAGCTGTTTCACCAATTAATTTAATCGCCTGATTAACATCATTAATCCCCGGGAGTTCCACAATGACTCGTGAGTTGTCTCTGGTCTTTTGAATCATTGGTTCCGAAACTCCGAGTGAATCGATTCTTCTGCGAATCACAGTTACCACCCCATTCACCGAATCGGTTTCACTGCCCGGTTTAACTTTGCTTAAATCTGTCTGATAAACCAAGTGAGTGCCCCCCTGTAAATCCAGACCTTTTTTGACCGACCAGCCGTTTTTAAAACCCACAAATTTAGCCATCGCCGGCACATCAATAATCAGCGCCATCAGCACTACTGCAATTACCACCACAAATAACCAGTTTCCCTTCTTTAAAAACATAATTTTAACCTACCAGCAGGGGGCTAATCAGACAATGCTTGGCATGACGCCCGCTACAGCCCCTAATTTACCCTGATTTTGCGGAAAAATCAAAATTTTAATAGAAAAACCTCTTTTGATACACTAATAGTGTTACAAAAAATCACTCCCCAAATGTCAAAACGTCTTTTTGTGGCTATTAATCTTAGTCCAGCTATTAAGAAAGATCTGGTGAAGATCTTGTCCATTTTCCCCAAACATCCAGGGATAAACCTAACCAAGGTAGATAATTTGCATCTAACTATAGAATTTCTTGGCGAAATCCAGGAAGAGCTCATTCCAACCTTGCAAGCCATACTAACTCAAACTTGCCAGAATTTTAATCAGTTTGAGATCATTTTTGGTAAATTAGGAGCTTTCCCCAACTGGGATACTCCTCACATCATCTGGATCAGCTTAATTTCTGATACTCTTACTCGATTGCAATCGGCAGTTCACCAACAAATTGTGGCTCTTACTCCACCTATAAGTAACAAGCTATTTCATCCCCACCTAACCTTAGTTCGGATTAAAACTTTTCTACCTCCAACTATCATCCATAGTTTACACCAGATAAGTTCAAATTTGGCTGTTCCACAACTACTTTTAGTTCAATCTATAGATTTAATGGCCAGCCAATTAACTACTCAGGGGCCAATCTACACTATTGTTTCTTCTCATCCCCTTGGTCAAGCTAATTAATTATCCACCAGTTAATTGTGTTTCTATGACAGATTGCTAAAATGATAATGTAAGTTTTAGAGGCATAACGACTTGCCTCGATGCTCTCTGGGGCCCCGGTGGGGCCCTATTTTTAGTAGTTGACAAATAACCTATCTTGTGATATAATTAAACGATACTTAAAAAAGTAAACACCAAAAATGAGAACCAAAACCAACCACTTTCTCCTAGAACTGATAGACATCGTCAAACAAGAACTACTAGCTATCTTGGCGGTAGCTGGGATTTTGGCTTTTGTATTTAACCAGGCCACTGCCAGTCATCCCGGGGTGGCGAACGCCGAAAATCAAATTGCGACTGCTGCTACTATCGAAGAGCCAACTCCAAATAGCAGTGATTCCACCGGCGCTGCCCTCTTCGGTGGTAATCCTACCCTTTATTTCGGCCGCCAAATTAAAGGCATCAATAACACCAATGAGGCCTGGACTAATACTGAATTAGTCGCTAACCTTGGCAATAGCATTATAGTGGCCGCTCCCGTGCAAGTTACCATTACAGGCATGAACAATGGCACTTTTACCATTTACGCCACCGCCAGCGGCACCCTTACTGCCAATGGCATCAAATTCGTGATGGGCGACAAACAAAGCATCAACCGCGGAGTTGTCATCATCGAACAAAACAAATTGCTAATCAAATTTGAAGCCGAAGCTAAAATCTGGACGCTTAGCACTATTGCCGGAAATGTCGATATCGCTACCGATCGCACCCCCACAATTATGAGCGTTTTGCCGGAAACGAAAAATCTTCGAATTGGTTCAGTGCTGACACCAGTAGTAATTATACAAGACCTAGATGGCAAAATTATGCCGGCCCCCATCATTATTTGGTCATCTAGCAACGAAACCGTTGCTACCGTCGACGATAACGGCAAAATTAAAGCTCTTAAAACTGGCGTGGCTACCATTTCGGCTACCATCGCCGGCACTGATATCACCGCTTCTATTTCCATCAACATCCCCACCTTGGCGGTCGAAGCGCCACCTAGAATCAAAATCAATGTTGCTCCTGAAAGCACCGTAGATCAGTTAGTTTCTGAAATTGCCAAAGAAAATGCCGGCGGAAATTCTGCTGCCACTCCAAAACCGGTCATTGGCATTACCCAAAGTTTAGTCGAATTCTTTAGTAGTCAAAAAACGTCTGCGGCCAATTTAGGTACAATTTTGGGCATGGGCCAATCTAGCATCAATGAAACAAACTCGGTTACTATTAGACCAAACTCTAATCAAAATCAAACTATTATTGCAAAACCAGAAGTAAGTCCTGCTAATCTTGCCAATCTGACGGTCAAAACTAAAATGCCTATCCTGCAAAGAATTGGTCATTTCTTCAAAAAAGTTTTTAGCTTATCAACCATTAAGCTATACTTAAAGCGATAATTGCTTTAAGTATTTTTAATGGCTAAACCAAACCCGCTTGAGGATTTAGAGGTAGAACTCGAACCGGAACCAACCAACAAAAAAACTCCTTGGCATAAAACCAAGGCGTTTAAAATTGGTTCAATTATTTTGGGGGCAATTGTTATCGCATTGATTGTGCTCTTTAATCAACAAATCGGTGAACTACTTAATTCACTGATGTTAAAAGCCGCCAAACAATTAAAAAGTATTACTTTAAGTAATTTTATGGTTCCGCCCGACTCCGGCCTTATCTTTGAAAACGGTAAGCTAAAACTCAACCCTCCTAGCCAGTCGCTACCTAAAAGACACATTATGATTATCGATGATCCCACTAAATATAGTGATACTGATATTTTAAATATTGCTAAACAAGGCGTAGATATCATCAACTGGGTTACTAGTTATGGCGGAAATATGACACCCCATCGTACTAATACAAATCCTGATGGCACCTATTATTTAAGCCAAACCCAAAAAGATTTAATCAATGATTTATATACTGGGGCTGGTCAAAGAATCTTCTGGATGGGAGTTAGCTTGTGGCATATCGATAACCTCTTTCCTGATCAGGGTTGGGACCCATATATAGAGGTAGCCAAAGCCACTAAGGCCTTTACTGATTACTTTGCCACTCAAGGATGGAACAACACAAAAGTAGGCATTCACACTGGAGTCAGCATTAATAACATTACTCACACTACCCGCTACGGACTATATCAAGATGAGCCAATTTTCTGGCTGCATACCCCTCCGCCTGGATGGATAGCAGATCATCCCGGCCAAACGTGGGACTGGCATGACCAATACGCTGGAGCTGAAAATGCACATCAAGAAGTGCAAGCTGCTTGCGTGGCCAACGGCACTTGGTCGAAAGTACTTTGGTTAATTACCGGTGGGGATCATTCACATCGTTACAATGAGGACAGTAGTGATTTGAGCTGCGGCAGTGGCGAATTTGAAGGTAAAAAAATTAATGATCCTGATGGTACTCTCTGTTCATATCAACTAACTATTGATCAAAACAGTTATTGGGCTCACCACACCCATCCTCCCGATAATCACGGCAGTGGTGAATATGAAATATCTATTAGCAACTCTAAGAATTTAGTTTACGCTGGTAGCTTCTTGATGGCAGATCCAATTTGGCAAGCTAAGTGGTGGAATCCTCCCGCTTGCAGTAATGGTTGTAAATCATTAACTCCCACCGACAAACTTTTGGTCACGGGTGCTAAAGGTAGTCGAGTTTTTACCGCCCTTGGTAAAACTGTCTTTGGCATCCCATAATTTTTATTTCCCACAAAAAATCCCAGCTAAGTTGTACCTAGCTGGGAAATGGTTTCATCATTTTATTTTTATTATTACATTTTGCGAAATAATAAAACTTTCGTATCCTCCTTGGTCATCCCCGTAGATAAACACACTATGTATAGATCGTACGACTGACCCAAATCATAAGTAAAAAGTGTGTATCCCTCCTTATAATTCGACATGTCTTCGATGGGTTGGATTGCAACCTCATCAAAACATTTAATATCATCCCTGTCAGTATCATACTTCAATCCACCAATGGGCCCACCAGCTACAAATGCCATTAACCCTGACAACTGCTGTTCTGAGGGAGTCAATCTCTGGGCGACTCTAATCGTGTTGCCATACACGGGAATTATATTGTTGAAAATGGCTTTATTCTTGTAACACGGATATTCATAATATGCTTTCCGAACCCCGGGATATTTTTTGAGAATATCTTCGTATTTTTCCAGACCATTGCCATAATCAACATAATATCCCGGCGATTTCGGCACCACCGGTCCAGTGATAGTTGTAAATTTTTTGGCAGTACAACCATTAAACATCACTACAAAAATGGTAACGAGCGCCATCATCAAAATGATTCTCATACCAAGATCACTTCCTTTTTGTTAAAGTAAATTTCAACAAGCCAAACCTACCACATAGAGTTTTGCTTGTCCAGAGCCATATATTTTTAAAAACCTCCTCGAATAAAGGAGGTTATCTTTTTGAATGGTACACAGCCAAAAAACTTTTCTTAAATTCTTTGAAATTCTCCTGCTGAATAGCCTGTCGCGCTTGTTCCATCAATCGCATCAAAAAGCGAATGTTGTGTAACATACATTTTTGTTGCGCCGATTTTTTGGTTTCCGGATTTTGAAAATCTTTTATTAATTCGGCCTTGGTAATCCCCTGTGAACAGGCTGGGCAATCGCAACCTACCTCAATTGTCGACAAGTCATCTTTATGCTTTTCCCATTTTAGCTCCAAAATACCTGCAAATGTCCAGAGTCGCTTATGGCGAGCCTCTCTGGTAAAGGCCACACAATCAAAAGTATCAATGCCTCGCTCGATGCATTCTAGCAAATCGACGGGAGTTCCAACTCCCAATAAATGACGTGGGGCACTCTGCGGCAACCGACCGGTACAGAACTTCACCATTTTATACATATCAGCTCTAGCTTCACCCCACGCTAGTCCACCAATGGCAACTCCCGGAGTTTTGCCATTAAGCCAACTATTGGCATACAACAAGCTCAGCCGTCTAGCAAAATAATTTAGGCCGCCCTGCACAATATAATATGTTTTTTCTGAACAAATTGCGTGCGATTTAGCAAACCAACTTTCAGTACCAAATACCGATTGCCAAAAATTAAATTGATTCTTTCCCAAGGTATGCGTAGTTCTATCTAAAGGCAAAATAATATCAACTCCAGCATCTTTTTGCCACTGTACAACTTTTTCCGGCGTCATTTCATAGACAATTCCATCCCAGTAAAAGTCAACTCCCCTGCTGTGAACCACCGAATGTTTGGCTAAACTCACCATTTGAAATCCCCCAGAGTCAGCCATAATTGGACCGTCCCAATTTAGATACTGATGCACATCCCTGATATCTTCCCGACAAAAATGAAAAGTGTTAACAAGTATCAATTCTACTCCCAATGGTTCGACGTCCGCTGGCTTTAATCCAGAGCGAAGCAATGCGGGAGTAAAATTAATCGTTACGGTAGGCGTATGCACATCACCGCTTGGCGTATACAGTAGCCCTGCTCTAGCTTTTCCATCTCGACCGGTAATATTAAATTGGATGGTCATTTTCTTATTATTGAATTTTACGCTCCCAGATTATCAAAAAACTTTGGTCGTGTAAACAAAAAACCATCTTCCTGTCTTAAATAAGGAAGATGGTTGTCAATTTCATCTGATTGAATCGAGAGAAAAAAATTTCTTGCACACCGGGCAATAAGGCTCAACTTTGCGAGCCTTGAGCATCCACCAAATGCTATAAGCCCACAGTACAAAGCCAATTAAAAAAGCGATGGTAAAAACACCGATCACGCATATTACCCAAACCCAAGTGGGAATCGGTTCTTTTTGCCATGTTAATCTGAATTGATGGCAAATTGGACACAGAGGCAATTCTCCTTGGGGCAAACCCACTGTACCAACAGTGGCAGATTGCCTAATATCTGCCTTTTCAATCAGCTCTCCCCCGCAAAACATGCAGTACTTCTTGTCAGGAATTCCTGGTTTGTTACAGCTAGAGCAAACTAACATGTCAACGAACCTCCGTAAACCAAGATGATTTAATCTACATACTACCTTTGTATCACTAAATTTGTCAATCTCAAAGCCGCCTTTCGGCGGCTTTGATTACTTTTATCAGTTAACCGATTATTGCAATTGAACAGTCGCGCCAGCCTCTTCTAACTTCTTCTTGATTTCCTCGGCTTCGGCTTTCTTAACGCCTTCCTTAATTACTTTAGGTAGTGTTTCAACTAAATCTTTGGCCTCTTTAAGACCCAATGTAGTTACTCCCCGAACGGCCTTAATCACTCCAATTTTATTTGAACCAGCAGAAGTAATATTAATGTTAAATTCGGTTTTTTCTTCTTCGGGGACTTCTCCTCCAGCGATAGGCGCAGCTCCTCCAGCCATCACAGCCACCGGTGCGGCAGCACTCACTCCAAACTTATTTTCCATTGCCTTCACTAATTCTGACAGCTCTAATACTGGCATTTTTTCAACTATTTCCAAAATCTTTTCCGCATCTTTAGAAAGATTTTGTTTTTCCTCTACAGCTTCTTTTTCATCATCTGACATCGTAGCTCCTTTCTTAAATAAAAATTTAATTTTAATATTTTATGCTGATTTTTCTTGTAATGCCTTGAGCGTATTGTAAAAACTTTGCAATGGCCCATTTAATACCCGCACCAAACCGCTAATCGGCGACGCCATACTACCAGCTAATTTGGCCAATAGTTCTTCGCGACTCAGTAAGCTGGCAAGTTGCATAATCATGTTGGCAGTAGTCAGCTGTTTATCAATTAGTCCAGAAAAGATTTTAACTTTGTCGTCACTGCCTTTGACAAATTTACTAATCAGTTTAGCCAACACCACTTCATCATTACCAATCGCCACCGCCAACTGCCGCCCCACTTTATTTACATTCAAGTCCTTAATCCCAACTTGTTCAGCTGCTTTGGTCAGTAAAGTATTTTTAGCTACCTGCAAAGAAGCACCTTGAGTTCTGACTTCTCTTCGCCAATTGGTTAACTCTTCCATGGTTAACCCCGAAAATTCCACTAGCACAGCTGCCTTTTGCGTTGCCAGCTTGCTAGCCAACTCTTCTATCTGTTCTGCTTTTTGAGCTCTGGTTTTAGACATATAACTACTGATTACACTGATAAAATATTGATAACACTGATTAGTAAATAAAACGTTTAATTTGAATGGGTCTCGAACCAAAATTAATTAACAGACCAGCTTTAATTCCAGAAACCTTGAGATAAGTAATCAGTTGTGCTTCATCCAAAGGTAATAAACTCACTTTTGCTTTAACCTCAACCAGAACTTGTCCAGCAACAAGTAAATCTATCTTTTGTTTGGTAAGGGTTACACCATCTATAGCTACGTTTACTTCTTTTTCTAGCTCATAAACTAAGCCTTTGTCTGATAACTTTTTGACTGATGCTCGCTGATAAATAAATTCGCGTAATCCTGGCCCCAATTGATTATAGACATCAAATGCTGACCCTCGAATTACATAAGTAATATCTGATGCTGGATACATTTTTAAAAAAGTTCGTCCGAGACGAACCCTGTTTGCCCTGATCAGTGATATTGACTCTGATCAGTGTCATCAGTGGTTCCTTCTCGGTAGGATTTATTGATATTACCTACTGTCTTAAAAGGTATATCTGGATACTACCAAACCTTCAAATTACTGTCAACTGTGGCATAATGAAGCGTCAATCATTTCACCTTAACAATATTTATAGGAGAGAATTATGGTCGAAATCATTCGAGAAGGTAATTATGAAATCCTTACTCCATTAAATTGGTTATCTCAATACTTGTTGCTCATCGAACGAGCTGGACGCACTTGTTATCAATCGTACCAAGGTGAGATCAACCAAGAAACTGCCAGTAAATTCACTCGTATGCTAATCAAGCGTGAACATTTTTCCGTGTTAGAACATAGTTTACTGACAGTAAAGTTTGACAATTGCTCTCGTGGATTTACTCACGAACTTGTTCGTCACAGATTAATGGCAATATCTCAAGAATCAACTCGCTACGTCGATTATTCCGCTGGTAGCAATGAACTAAATCTAGAGGGGATCAATATTAAATTCATTGTCCCTCCTCATCGTGACGAAAATGAGCCGTTTGAACTACCCGATGGTTCAAAAATGAGTATCAGAGAGATGGCTACCAAAATCGAGACGTTTTATAAAGCACTCCGGCAAGGAGGGTTGAAACCAGAGGATGCCAGACAAATTCTGCCCAATGGTCTGAAGTCGGAAATCGTTGTTTCGTGCAATTTTCGAGAATGGCGGCATATTTTCTATATGCGCACCGCCAGACCAGCTCACTGGGAAATCCGCAGAGTAATGTGCGAACTACTTCGCGAATTGAAAAACATTATCCCTGTCATGTTCGAGGATTTTGTGGAAGATACCCCTGATAGCAACGGTGTCACCTGTTTCAAACAAATTAAATTGTAATTCCACGATCAACAAAATAACCCCCCTCCAGTTCTTCTGAAACTGGGGAGGGGTTTTTAATTTTAATTTGTTGGAAATCGCAGCGGAAACCCACCCTGCACCAATATAATAATGGTTCGATGTACCTCATCAATCGAACGATTTGCATCCACCACCCGCATCTCTGGGAATTCTTTGTTGTTTACTAATTGCAAAAAATTTCTTCTTACGTTACTCAAAAATTCTTTACGCTCAAATAATTCTGTACCCATACCTCGACTTGCAATCCTTTGCATGGAAATTTCTGAATTTAAATCCAAAAAAATTGTGAGGTCTGGTCGCAAAAAATCTTTATTTTTCTCCCAGAGTATCTGCATGTCCAATCCATCTGCTCCGCCATAGGCCAGAGTGGAATAAAAATATCTGATGCAAACGACTATTCTGTGAACGTTGAGATGGCTTTTAATTTCCCGCTGATGAAACTGGCGATCTTCAATCATCAATGCCTGGACCTCGGCCGCACCTGGATTGGGTTTTTCTCGGCACAAAATTGCGCGGATTTCTTGGCCAATTACAGAATCGGTTGGCTCTCTGGTTAAGATCACATTCTCCTGATAATGCTTCTGCAAAAATTCCACTAATTTTTTAGCTTGAGCGTCCTGACCAGAGCCATCAGTGCCTTCAATCACAATAAACAAACTCATGGTTTTCCCTCCAATGGGTTGTTATGTCAAATAGACAAGAATTATTTCGTATTGGTACTGCCGTATCCTCCGCGACTCACTATCGCCAATTCTGGTACTTCCTCAAATTCTGCTCGTTCCATTTCAATTAACATGGCTTGTGAAATTGATTCGCCACGCTTAATTTCTACCGGTAACTCTCCGATGTTTTGTAATTGCAACAATATCTCATCATCATTACCACAATAATCCTGATCAATGATGCCAATTCCGTGCGGCATAATTAGTCCCGGCTTTTTAATCGGCATACTGCTTCTGGGCGCCACTACTAAAACATAGCCCTCTGGCACTTCTACAATCACATTACAGGGAATACGTTTAATCTCCCCTGGATTAATTATCATATCTTCACGAAAAACCAAATCAAACGCCACTGCGCCAGCCGTTTTATAGACCGGTAGAGGTAGCGACCGATCAATTCTTTTAATCCTCACTTTCATACTTTTACTGTCATCCTCAACTTCCTTAGATTCAAATATATAAATGTTTGATTGGGGATCCAGACAGAAACAAAAAAAGAAAAATGTTTTTGTTTGTTTTTATTTCCCTGGCTGCGTCCCCATCCTGCGGGCAAGCTGGATTCCCGCCCGCCCCGCCTCGGGCAGGCCTCCGCGGGAATGACGATGGTGATTACAGCGACGTTAAGTCAATTTTTACACCCGGCCCCATAGTTGAAGCGAGTGAAATCTTTTTAATGTAAATGCCTTTAGCCGATGCGGGTTTTGCCGCCATAATCGCCCTGTACAAAGCTACAAAATTTTCTTTCAAAGCACTCGCGCCTAACGAAACTTTGCCAAAAGATAAATGCACAATTGCGTCTTTATCCAATTTAAATTCGACTTTTCCTTTTTTGAATTCAGTAACGGCTTTGGCCGGATCTTTGGTGACAGTGCCACTCTTGGGGTTGGGCATCAATCCTTTGGTCCCCAAAGTTTTACCCAATTGTGCAAGTCTCGACATCATTTCAGGAGTGGCGATGGCGATGTCAAAACCCAACCAACCAGTTTTAATCTTATCAATTAAATCATCGCTGCCAACCAAGTCAGCCCCCGCTTTTTTAGCAGCTTCAGCTTCTGCTCCTTCAGCAAATACCAAAATCTTAATGTTTTTGCCAATTCCGGCCGGCATTAGTACTGTGCCTCGTAAATTTTGATCTGCTTGCTTAGGATCAAGGGTGGTCCGGATATGCGCCTCAACCGCCGAATCAAATTTAACATTGGCAGTTTGGAGCAGTACTTCAATCGCTTCATCTAACAAATAAAACTTGTTTTTATCCGCTAATTTAGCAATCTCAAGATAACGTTTGCCCCGACCACATTTATCTACCGGAGCAACCTTGCGATTCTTCCTCGATTTCCCCTCGCCGGCTTCTTTAATCCTGGTCTTAACAGGCCTCTTTTTTTCTACCATTTTATCTCCCCTCTCCAGTTGTCCTCTAACTGGGGAGGGGTCCCACAATTACGAATATATACGAGAATATATTAGTTGTTTTGATTCTCTTTTCTATCGCGCTTGATCCAATTCCAGTGAGATAGCCACAGCAACCACCCCACTACCACCCCGGGGGCTGCTTGATTGGTTCTCCGCTTTAAATCATTGTTTTGTTGTTGAATAAACTGTTCTTTTTGCTGGGCAATCGTCGGTACATTCTCTGGCGTACAAGGCGCAGTGCTGACACATTTAGTCATGCCTGGCGTTCTATAATCATACTGCACAAATTCTTGAGGCCAAACATAACGATCAAGCACAGCCCCAATAAAATTAACTGTGCTAAATACAAATAAGAATAGTCCGACCAAAGCAAACAGATATAAATAAATCGTGCGAATTATTCCATGTGAAGTACTCATTTTTACCTCTCATCTTTAGATGACTCCAATCGCCAGCATCGGAGCAACCTTGATATATTTTTAATTTATCCTGATCCTATCGGGACTACATTGATATATTATTTTCCGTTAGCAATTTCCACGCCCATGTTGCGGGCGGTACCTTCAATAATTTTCATCGCCGCTTCGATATCGTTAGCATTCAAATCTACCATTTTCTGTTCGGCAATTTGTCGAAGTTGTTCACGAGTAATCTTGGCTACTTTTTGACGATTGGGCACCCCAGAACCCTTATCAATTCCCGCCGCTTTCTTGATCAGACCAGAAGCTGGAGGTTGTTTTAAAATAAAATCGAACGAACGATCTTCATAAATTGTCACAATTACGGGAATTACATTCCCAACTAGGGATTGGGTCTTTTCGTTAAATTGCTTGCAGAAATCCATAATCTGGATCCCATGCGGCCCCAGAGCCGTACCCACTGGCGGCGCTGGATTTGCCTTACCAGCATCACACTGCAGTTTGACTTTGATTTTTACCTTTTTAGCCATAATCAGAGTATTAAATATCCCGCTCCCCCTGTCAAGTTAAAGGCCACCTAAAAGAAAAACCCAGCCTAAGCTGGGTTGGTTACTTGGTTATAAACCTTCTGGGGTAGGCTTATGACCATCGGTATTTTACGAATAAGTCTACCGCTCCGTCTTAACATTTGACGGAGCACATCGGCGTAATTCTTTTCTCCCACGTAACACAAGAGAATATACTTAATCTCGTCCAAACAATTTAGCTCGTAAATCACCTTCTCTACCCCCTCGTAATCTAAATGTTTATTATTGCCGAGAAGGATTGTAATCTCCCCAGTGTCTTTGAGAATACTGGATTGACCCTTGACACTCGGAATCTCTTCCCCTTGATTCTGAATAGTCACCTCGAGGAAGCTGTCCCCAGTTAGCCTAGTAGTAGAACCGCGAAACTTCTGTGATTCTAGCAGAGCACAGAAATAATCCCAATCATTTTTACCTAATTTTGGCATACTTCTCTCCCTCCTCTGTAGATGCATCTCACTTGGCTGCCTGGACCGCAAAGTGCTAGTAAATCACTTACCAGAACTATTCGGTTTGACACCGGGTGGTAAAAAGACAACCGACCCTGTAATCCCAGATAGAACTGTCTTATCAAACTATCTGCCAGTACAGGGTCATCCACATCAAGCAATAATCTCTCCATCTCCTCCTCAATTTGTTCGGATGAAACCGCCCTGAATTGTTGCGGTGCCAATATAAGAAAAACGATTCCTTCAATGGCACGTTCAGCCTTGGTCACAGCTCACCTCCAAAATATCAAAATACAAAAATGTTTTAATACTATCAACTCTAATTTATTCACTTGAATAAGTCAATTTATTCTCTCCGAGAGCTAATTTTAAGAAACTGCCAGATGTGGCAGTTTTACAAACAACCAATAATAATATATCGGATTATCTACGAGCTTTCGTTTTAAAAATCCGACGTAAAAACAGTGCTTGTTGAATTTGGAGAATACTAAATTGTTCTTCTAAATAACCTAGGATAGCTAACACCATCACCGCAAATAGTCCCAGCATTGACCAATTAGAGGGACTACCGCCGCCGGTAGTTGGTGGCTCATTTTCAACATTTGCTCTCTCTATCACTTCTGCCACCACCTCTTGATTTTGGATTAGTTCCCCCTCGCTTAGCGTAGCCAATACTGCTGTCTGCCGGTCCCCGATCACATTAGTAATTGGTGAAATGAAATTTTTGAGTTCAGGGTTCTGGCCACCAACCAAACTAATATGAATTGGTGAAGTTTGTTCCACTCCAAAGTGCTGCACCACAAATATTGTAGTTTGCCCATAATAAACCCCTTCGGCAATTCCTACGCCAACATTTTTGAATTTGGGTTCCACCAAGTTAACATAATGCGAAAAACTACTTGCCCATGCTTGCACTAATCTATCCGCCGAAGTAAATCCCTTGGCTAAGTTCTCCCCCGCCAGTGAATAATTGTAACCGGCATCAGTTATCCAATAGGCCATTCGGTTCCCTTCAGGACTTGCATGATCAAAATAACCTCTGGTCGCCATATCCAGGGCTTTATTACGCGCCGAACTCATTAATCTCTTATCGACAGTTAGTTCATCAAGCCCGGTATTATTTCTTAATTGATTCGTTAAACTTATAATCGTCTTCTCTTGTCCCATTAATCCGTTATCACTAGCCAAAGCGCCAACTGGGTTAATCGCAATTACTGCTATACTTAAACCCAACTCTGCTAAAATCAGGGCTAAGGTCTTAATGCAAGGCAATAATTGTTGGGTTTTTTTGTTTTCTATCATTACTAATTTTGATTTTTATTTTCTCTTTATTGTATCATATTTTAATCATTTTGTCAAGTATGGATACTAACCCAGTAATAACTAAACCCGGGCCCCTAGGGGCCCGGGTTTCTCCTCTAAATTAAACTGATCGGCGCGACAATTATTTCTTAATTGGCTTTTTGCACACTAATAGCTCTGGATAACGATAAACAATTCCGGTCATTAATAAACCAAATAATACAGCTGTTAATAAGGCCGTCCAGGCATTGACTCCCGCAGAGACTAGTTCGCCCAAAACATCACCACCACCAACACCACCGCCATTTTGTTGATCACCTAAAACTGCACCGCTGTTGTCTGTGGGATTAGAACTGCCAGGGTTACCGCTACCCCCACCACCGCCGCCTCCACCGCCACCATTACCTCCTCCTTCGTCGTCATCGTTAACAACAGGACCAGTAGAAGCGGCTTGAGTTTCGACCAGATCAAATCCCCCTCCGCCATTTTCATCCCCAGCAGTATTGTAATTCCCAAAATCTAATCCAGTTGAATCACTATTGGTTGGTATAGCATAAAAACTATCGGGACCTTCATTCCCTGGAAAAGTTTGGATCCAACCCCGCTGGCGAGCTTCAGCAACTACTACGCTTCCATCAATACCAGTTAGATCAATGTAATAATTACCATCGGCATCTGTGTAATCATCCCGGAGTAATTCCCAGATCTGTACTTTTAACTGACCACTGTTATTAGAGGCAAAGATATCATAAATTTGGAATATAAATGGATTACCATCACCAAGCATGTTATACCAATAGGCATGGTTAATGCCATTGTATGGCCCCCAGTTGACTGCTATTCCGTTGATGTGTAAATCAAGCAGAGTAGGACCATAAATTTCATAGTTCTGCACAATATCAGTCCAAGTGGTATTAGGCTCTCTAACTGAATATTTGGCATCAGCAGTAATTAGATCACCAGCATCAAAAGTACTGGAAGCTCTAAAGAAATATTCCCGGCCAGCGACCGAATCAAAGCTGGTGCTAATTGGTGTGCCTGTAACTTCACCATGTGAATCAACATACAAAGTTTCCACTCCTTTGACTGCCCCAATTCTCCAACCCGGCAGTCCCTCCTCGCCTTCATCTTTCTGATGATTACGATTATGATCACTAAACTTCATTCCAGAAACACTACCCGCAGGCATTTCGGAGGGAGCATTAAACCCAATACAATTATAAGTTTTGCCCAATTCAATTCCGTCAATGCGATCGTAGTTATCGTAATTAAGGACATCAACATGACAATAGAGTTCAGCGCTCACAGGGTCAACATTAGTATCACCGTTTTGACCAAAGGTAAATGAAATGTAATCTTCCTCAAGTTCCTCACGGAACCAAAGATAACTACTACTACCAATATCTTCGGATGACAGCGTGGTTGTTGTCATACCATTGCTGTCGGTCGGAGGCATATTTTTCCACGGTTCATTGGCTGGACCAACTAGAGTGTCTCCCGGATCATAGGCATTTTGGGGACCCCATTGGAAATCCCAATCCGGGGCAAAGCGGCAACTTTTATGACTAGCAACCCAATCCTGCGCAGTATCTGCGGTAATATCTGGTCCACCATTACCCCAATTGGGAAGTTCATTTTCGCTGTCGCAGACAATCTTATGGGCAATAATCGTCACATCCTCATCTGCCGGTGGTTGACAAGCTAATTGGTTAATATTGGTAATAAATTTGGCCTCGTCGGTCACTCTAGGACCTTCGCCACTTTCTTTCGGTTTGGTTAGAGCATTGATAGCAACGCTGTTTTCAACCTGACAAACATTTGGCATCGAATTTAGAGCAGTCACTCCATCGACATCAAAACCATCAGTGGTCTCGCTATCACCAAACTTACTCTTGTCAGAGATATCAACCAATTTGATATACTTCGCCCAACCTAATGAGCCCAGGTCGATATCGTCGTCATCTAACACAATCGTTTTGAGGAATGTCCAATCACTATTATCCTTCGAGGCATAAACCTTAGCCGTTTCAGGATAAGATTCTTCGCTAGGATTACCATAACTAGTTTCTACCACTGAAATATCTGGGCCCACATCATTGATGATGTAGTTATCAAACCCTAACACCAACTCGCCATTGCCTTGATTATCACCAAATCCTAATGATACAAAATTGACTGTATCGTTATTCTCTGGCTCACCCAAAGCCTTCTCTGGATGACTACGTTCGGCAATTACTGGTGTACCATTCCATTTTAATCCTTGCATAAAGGAAACAACCGAATCTGCCCAAACATCAACTCCAGTAGTAGCTAACAACTCAACCACTAAATTGATAGATCCTGAACTGCCCCCCGGCAAATCTCCCAGCTCCCAAGTAATAATTTGACCAGCTATTGAGTTAGGTACCGGAGTGGCCGAAACAAATTCCGTTTCTACTGGAATTGTATCTACAACTTTTACATCATAAGCTGTGCCAGTACCAACCACACTCCAGTTAACGACATAATTAATGGTATTGGTTAAGAAATCGAAGGTGCCAGTTTTATCAATTTGAACATAATTACAAATTATCGATGTGGCATCAATTGCATCAATGTCATAACCATCCGCATCATTGGAATGTGGATCAAAATTTGTGGTATCAATTAAACGCACATATTTAATCCATGAGAGACCCGTACTTCCAAAATCTAAATAAGTGATACCATCGGTATTATGATTACTGGCTGTACCAATTTCATGCCAGATCTCTTTATCTTGACTCACTAATATTAAAGCCGTTTCTTCTGGATAACTCTCCCGGCCGTAAGTAACTTCGTGGAAAGACAGATCATCTCCGGGAACGTTCATCACATAATTAGTGAATGAAACTACCATGCCTCCTTCTTTACCTAAACTGAAGAATTTGCCATCCGGTTCTCCCAAAGCAGTGTTCGGATCACTTCTGTCTGGTACAACAGCTGAACCGTCTTTACGTGTACCCTGATTTCCACCTTCATAAACACTTGCCCATCCCGGACCAGGTTGGCAGGGATCAGGAATTTGTTCACAGATTTGGTAAACTACCACATTATCTACAAAAGTGCCTAAAGAGTTTGCACCACCTAGATCGGTAAACTGCACCCGCGTCACATTACCAGTGGCAGTTAAAGTGTAGCTATGTAATGTCCAATTAGTATTACTTCCTCCAGCTTCCGAAATAGTATCAATAACACTTCCACCCCAGCTAAATTCTAGAATATTATCTTCCAGGGGCGTACCTGGACGGGGAGAAAAATAAAATGAGATCTGATATTCCTTTCCGGGAATAGTAGTTAGATCTTGGTAAATTTTGACTGAAGCTGGCTCACCATTTAAGGATCCTGATGGTCCATCCCAGTCGGTATCGAGTTCTGCATATTGATTACCCAACTGCGGCAACCAACTATTCACATTTTTCTGTAGTTCCAAATGAGCAATTCTGGGACGGTACTGACCACCAAATTCGTTATCCCCTGGCATCCATTTAACTACCCAATTGAGTCCCGGAGCGTAAGAATCATAAATATCCCAACCTCCACTCACAATCGGGGTTTCAAAATCACCATTAATAATGGCGTTCTCACCACAAGGTACTTCTGGATTTGGATCCGGATCTGGCTCTGGGGGACAACTAACCAGCCCTTCTGTTTGAGACCCACCGGGGTTATCTCCAGTGGGAGCTGAAACTACTTGATCACCCGCCACTTCTTCAGCTACGGGTTCAGTAACTGGAGCTACTTCTAGGTCTGGAGCTGGATCGGTTACTCCAACTTCCGTGACTACTGGAGTACCCACGCCTTCATCCTCTGCCAGTGCTATAGACGTAATCACCGGAGCGACGGCAATAGTAAAAGCGGCCACAAAGCAAACCATTGCCTGTGCCGCACTACGGGAGAACCTAACTGCCCAACTACTGTTAAATAACCTTTTTTTCTTCTTTTTCTTGTTGCACATATCCACAAAAATTAACTAATAAAATAAAAAATCTTCTCAACAGTTAATTATACAGGTTTCTATCAGAAATCAATACCTCTAGCTTGGTTACTCCGCCAAACAAAAAGCGGTGCTAGATAAAAATACACCGCTCTTAATAACTCTCCACAACCTGCTGATAACTTTTATTACCAGCCGTCGAGCCCCTCTTCATGGCAACCCACCACGGTTCAGCTTCCCAATCCGGTCTGCATTCAACCACGATCATCTCTCGTTGATTGTGTAATAATTGAGAGATCATTTCTAAGAAAGTGGTTTCATCCTCTGGTTTAAATACCACTAATTTCCTGCCAATTTTGGTAACAACAAGAGTCAAGTCAGAAGTCTGTCCAGAAATGTGCCAAAACCTCAGCAACGCTTCTCGACTAATGAGCTTGGTGGCATTGTTCTTGGTCATCATTTTGGGATTTTGGATTTGCCTTTGAGTAGTAACATAAAGCAAACAATCCAAAACCGCGTCCAATACCTTCTGCAGCTCCGTTTTCATAAAGGAGCATCACCTCTTATTTTTAAAGGTAGATAACTTAGTCCTCTAATTTAACAGAAATTAGTTTTAATGCCAATATAGCCAAACTCCTAATCCCGTCATCACTATGCCAGCCAGTACGCTAAATAACCGCGCACTCCTCTCACGCCAACGAGTGGTTTTTTCAATGGTGGTCAAACCAAAATAGACAAGACATAAAATAATGACTAGTGGCAAAATAAAAATCAAGTTGTAATACAACAAAATTAACCCCGCTTTAAGTAGCGAAACGCCATTAGAAAGCAAACCTAAAACAAACAAATAAGGACCTCCTGTACAAGGTAGTTCCACTAAAGTAACTAACAGTCCTAAAATAAATGCTCCGATGGGAGTGGCAACACTTCCTAACATTTTTTGCAATTTACCTCGCAAAGTTTTGGGATCCTTATTCTCACACAACCAACACTGCTCTTTTTTATACCAAATCGCATCACGTAAACTCATCAACCCAAGAATAATTGCAATGATGCCAACCGTTTTGTGTAAAATTGGAGCGAGCCCCACAAGTTCTAAAGTTTTTAGAGCTCCCAACCCAATCGAATAATACGCCAAATATAATCCAGCAATAAAAGCTATGCCTAACTTTAAAACCGCAACTTTGTTTGGTGTGATTAATAATCCCGTGAGTAGTATCAGCAGTACGGCAATAGCACAAGGATTAACCGAATCGAGGAGCGCCGCTCCGGTAATAATCCAGAAAGTCGGATCTGTCACCAGATTTAAAGCTGGTACCGGACAACTAGTATCAATGGCCATATTAAATTTAGTTTAGTTGTTCGAAGACCCTGGAACGTTCGACGTTCTGGAGCCCACGAGCAGGATTGAACTGCTGACCTACGCATTACCACTGCGTTGCTCTACCAGCTGAGCTACGTGGGCAAATAAATTAGATTTAACATTTCTGGAGCCGGTGATGGGATTTGAACCCGCGACCTTTCGCTTACAAAGCGATTGCTCTACCACTGAGCTACACCGGCACTCCCGCTTTTTATTAACATTTCCATGGCGGTGCCATGAACTCAAAGTAATGCTGTGGGTCCATCCTTCCGTCTACGCATTAGCTACGTTGGACGGGTCGCTTCATCTCATCAGAAATAGGTCATTAGCCTCCCTGCCCGCCCGAAGCTTTATGCGCCCGGCCTTCGTAGCCGAAGCTACTTCGGCGGAGTAGGCAAGGTGGATTCTGATATAGATAGCGCTTCGGAGGTCTCACTCTAAACTTACTTTTCTATATATTCAATGTGGTTTTTCATGGTGCTGGGGGCATGGTTCGATCCTGCATAGGCGCAAGGCCAGCGG
>Ga0315294_10001982_pt1 | contig 22481 bp, 17 predicted proteins | sample YL17G13_40_MG_FD_203626 | JGI IMG/M metagenome (GOLD analysis project Ga0315294, IMG submission 203626) | Sediment microbial communities from Yellowstone Lake, YNP, Wyoming, USA - YL17G13_40 | ecosystem: Environmental > Aquatic > Freshwater > Lake > Sediment | place: USA: Wyoming | collected...
CAGCCCCGCCAGAATATGGACCGCCAAATTGAACAAATGATAGCTCCAGACCGAGTATCCGCTGATGGCATAATTCAGCGCCAAAGTTAAACTTACCACAGGCCGACCTGCCACCGTGGCCTGCGGCGGCGCCGACATCGCCTCACTCAGCGGCCAAAGATGCAGAATATGAGGATTTTCATGAATGCTGTGCTCGTCATCGAAAATAAACGGCACGTTGAAACTGTTGGCATACGCCGTCATACCGACAATAATCAATATTATAGGCAACCCGGCTTTATATGTTTTGCTCATACAATCAGCCTAACATTTATAATACTTCGGTGCAAAATATCGAAGCTGTCGGAACATTACTTTGTGTCCCCAAGCAGACTCCGTAGAGCCTCACCGGCAGCGGTATGATTAGGGTCGATTTGCAAAACCTGACGATAACAATTTTTCGCCTCATCAAGTCGACCCTGTGACTGAAAAACGCTGCCGAGATTAAAATATGCCTCCGCAAAATCGGGTTTGAGTTTCACCGCCTGACCAAAATGACTAATCGCCTCATCTAACCTGCCCTGTGATTTCAACGCTGCACCCAGATTGTAGTGTGCCTCCGCATAATCAGGCTTTATGTGCAGAGCCTGCTTAAAATATTCAACAGCCTCATCGAATTTGCCCTGCTCAGAAAGCACGATGCCAAGATTGTTGTATGCTTTGACAAAACCTGGACCGGCCTGTATGGCCTGCCGGTAATGTTTTGCCGCTTCATCAAGTTTGCCCTGCAATTGAAATATCCTGCCGAGATTGTAGGAAACCGCGACATCGTCAGGCTTGAGTTTGAGGGCCTGACAAAGGTGGCTCATCGCCTCATCGATTTTGCCTTGCGGTATGAGCGCGATGCCGAGGCTGCCGTGTGCGCGGAAGTTGTCCGGCGACACATCCAGCGCCCGCCGCCAGATTGATTCGACGCTACGATAATCGTTATTTCTCCGCAATGTCACCACACCCAGCACGCCAATAACAATCACCGCCGAAACAAGACTTATTTTCATTGCGGCTTTGTTCCACCAAAAACGCCTTAATAAACTATACCCGCCTAAAACCGCCAGGGCCGACAGACCCGCCAGCGGCAGATACATTCGATGCTCATAAGCCAAATCCGCAACAGGCACAAAACTCGAAGTAGGCGACAACACCACGAAGAACCACAATAGAGGATATGACCACAACCGGTTGCGAATAAATCCCCATACGGTTACTATGCTCATTCCCGAAATGACCGCCACAAAAGGCCAAAGCCGCCAAAAGTTCTTCTCAACGGGCCAGCCGTAATCCAGGCACAAACCCTGCGGCCAGACACTCATCCGCAAATAGTGAACAATAACCCTGCACTGATTCAACGCATAATCCATCACGGCAATTCCCATCGAAAAACCCACAGTATCGGAACGTGATCCCCTCCACAGCGACCACGCCAATATGACCCATGTGCCTGCCAAACCGGCATACAAACCCCACCGACGCCGAAACGCCCCGATAAATGAACCGGCAGCAAATGTGCGGTCATATAACAATACAAGCACCGGCGCCGTTGCCCTTACTTCCTTTGTCCCCATACCCAGACCGCAGCAGATAACCGACGCCGCCAGCCATAAGGGACTGCTGTTCGGTCCCATCACCCGAATCGCCGAATATAATGTCAGCAGGTAAAAAAAACCCATCAGCGACTCGGCCCTCTGAATGATGTATGTTACGCTCTCGGTCTGTATCGGATGCACCAGCCAGACGACCGCAACGGCCCAGGCCAGAACCGCCGCATAATCGCCGAACCGCTCCTTTAGCCGCTCACAAAGCAGCGTCCGCCGCACAATCCCATACAACGTCAGACCCGCCAAAAGGTGAACCAGCAGATTGAACAAATGATAGCTCCAGACCGAGTATCCGCTGACGGCATAATTCAGCGCCAAAGTTAAACTTACCACGGGCCGGCCCGCCACCGTGGCCTGCGGCGGCGCCGACATCGCCTCACTCAGCGGCCAAAGATGCAAAATATGAGGATTTTCCAGAATGCTGTGTCCATCATCGTAAATGAACGGGCCTTTGAAACTATTGGCATACGCCGTCATACCAGCAATAATCAACACTATAGGTAATCCAATCTTCAAAACCAGCGGCTGACCGGCGCTGCACCGCATTTCGTTTGTGAATTTTTTGGCTCCATTGTCCATCAGAATATCACTTTTTGTTTTCAGACAGTATCCGCAGCGACTCGGCGGCAGGAGCAAAATTCGGATTAATCTGCAAAGCCCGACGATAACAATTTTCAGCCTCGCTGATATTGCCCTGTAATTGAAAGACGCTGCCCAGATTGAAATGTGCCTCCGCATAATCAGGGTCCATACTCAAAACCTGATGAAAAAGTTTAACAGCCTCATCGGCCTTGCCCTGTTCGGAAAGCACGATGCCGAGATTGTTGTATGCCTTGATAAGACCGGGATTAAGCTGCATCGCCCTCCGGTAATTCCCCGCGGCATCATCGAGTTTGCCAAGCAACTGAAACATCTTGCCCAGATTGTAGTAACCATCCGCATAATCAGGGTCAATCTGCAAAGAGCGCTGAATGCAGATGACAGCCTCATCAGAATTGCCGACCGACTGAAGCGCAATACCAAGATTATTATATGCGCTGGCATAATCAGGCTTCAGCCGAAGAGCCTGATGAAAGCAACTGATAGCTTCATCGACCCTGCCCTGTGCCCGAAGCACAGAACCCAGGCAATTATGAGCACGAGGATTTTCAGGCGTAACGTCCAGAACTGTCCGCCAGATTGATTCGGCACTGCGATAATCGTTGTTTCGCAATAACGTCACCGCCGTCAGCACGCCGATAACAATCACCACCGAAACAAGCCCTGCCTTTTTCGCAGACCGGCGCTCCAGAAAAACATATCCGCCGGACACCACCAGTGCAGCCAGCCCCGCCAGCGGCAGATACATTCGATGCTCAAAAGCCAAATCCGCAATCGGCACAAAACTCGATGTCGGCGCTAAAACAGCGAAAAACCAAGCGGCAGAATAACTCCACATCCGATTGCGAATAAGCCCCCAAATTATCACCACCCCCAATACCAAAATCACTGCCGCAAACGGCAAAAGCCTGCCTAATTCTTTTGTCACAGGCCAGCGGTAATCCAGGCACAGCCCCCTCGGCCAAAAAGTGAGCCTGATGTAATGAAGTATCACAACACACTGATTCAGAGCATAATCCAGCGGCTTATAGCCGATGGAAAAACCTGCGCTGGCCGAACGGGGACCCGACCATATCAATGCGGCCAGAATACCCCACGTTGCCGCCAGACCTGCATACAAACCCCACCGCCGCCGAAACGCCCCGATAAATGAACCGGCAGCAAATGTGCGGTCATATAACAATACGAGCGCCGGCGCCGTTACCATCACCTCTTTTGTCCCCATCCCCAAGCCGCAGCAGACAACCGACACCGCCGACCACATCAAAGGCTTATCGTCCTGCATCGCCCGAATCGCCGAATATAACGTCAGCAGGTAAAACAACCCCATCAGCGATTCAGCCCGCTGAATAATATATGTTACGCTCTCGGTCTGTATCGGATGCACCAGCCAGATTGCCGCAACAGCCCAGGCCAGAACTTGCGAATTGTCCCCGAATCTTTCGCACAACCGCTCACTAAGCAGCGTCCTGCGCACAATACCGTATAACGCCAGCCCCGCCAGAATATGGACCGCCAAATTGAACAAATGATAGCTCCAGACCGAGTATCCGCTGATGGCATAATTCAGCGCCAAAGTTAAACTTACCACAGGCCGACCTGCCACCGTGGCCTGCGGCAGCGCAGACATCCAGTTCATCGGCCAAAGTCGCACTATATAAGGATTCCCAAGAATACTCTCCTCATCATCAAGAATAAATGCCCCGCTGAAACTGTTGCTATATGCCGCCACCCCCAAAATAACCAATACTATGGGTAATCCAGCCCTGAACCAGAAAGGTGCGGGGCATATTTCGCTCTCAGATTTTTGATTTGTCTCGCTCATATAATCAAATCTAACATCAACAATACCCCGGTGCAAGTTTTAGGGCTTTTGGAAAACTACTTTGCATTCTTCAGCAGTTCCTGAAGCGCCTGACCGGTTGAGGTATGGTTCGGGTCGATTTGTAAAGCCTGACGATAGTACTTTTCCGCCTCATCAAGCCGGCCCTGCAACTGACAGGCATAGCCGAGGTTGAAATATCCTTCCGCAAAATCAGGTTTGAGTTTTACAGCCCTGCGAAAATGCTCAATCGCCTCATAAGTCCCTCCTTGTGCCAATAGAGCATTGCCCAGATTATTATGAATCTCAGGGGCATCAGGCTTGACCTTTAGCGCCTCTTTATAATGACTTATTGCCTCATCGAGCCTGCCCCCTTTTTTAAGAACCGCACCCAGATTGCAGTGCGCCTCCGCATAATCGGGTTTTATACGCAACGCCTGCTGAAAACACTCCGCCGCCTCTTTAAATTTACTCTGCGATACGAAAGCGTTGCCGAGATTATAGTATGCCTGCGCATAATCGGGTTTAACACCAATCGCCCCGCGATAATAGTCGACAGCCTCTTCAAATTTGCCCCGGCTCAGCGATATACCTCCAAGTTCGTTATATGCCTCGGCAAAATCGGGCCTGAATTTTATGGTCTGGCGAAGATAACTTATTGCCTCATCAGGCCTGCCCTGCGCCTTAAGAACAAGACCAAGATTGTAATAGGCGTCGGCATAATTAGGTTTTACTGAAATCGCCTTGCGATAATAGCTGACAGCCTCATCAGGCTTGCCTTTTAAATGAAGTACGAACCCGGTATTGAAAAGTGCATGCTCATACTCCGGATAAATATCCAGAGACTTCCGATAGTGGGCCATCGCCTCATCAAGTTTGCCTTTTGATTGAATCGCAACCCCAAGATTATTGTGAGCAACATAGTTCCTGGTGGTCACAGAAAGAGCATGCTCAAAAAGAGTAATGCTGTCACGCCAGTAGCGAACCTGAATATATGTGCATATCGACAAAACTATAAGAACACCCGTCGCCGACACGCCAAGAACAATATTCCGGTACCGCCGGCCTGCAAGCAGCTCCGGCAATGACCACGCAATAATAATAAACAACCCTGTCAGCGGAATATATGTATACCGGTCAGCCACCGCCTGGTTGCCTGCCTGAACCAGGCCGATAACAGGGACAAGTGTCCCCAGATACCAGAACCAGCCCGCCGGCAAATACCTGTGCTTCGATGCCGACAGGACAACCAGTATCGACACAACCAGCAGACCCGCACCCGCTGCTATAGCCACCCAATAAGACAAACTAACGCTGCCGTAAGGATAAAGAACCGCCAGTTTGGCCGGCCAAAACATCTTTAGTATATACTTTGCATAAGAGACCGGGGTGTTGGCTATGCGTATATTTAACGACAGTGAACCTATACGCATCACCGCCCCGGAAGAATGTTGCACAAAAAACGTGATAGCACTCGAAATCGCCGACAAAACAAAAAACGGCAGCTTCTCGAATACCGCATACCGGCTCAGCCGATTCAGCGGCCAATAATCAAGCAGCAATAATACAAACGGCAGTGTCACCAGCATCGGCTTGGCCATAAGACCCAATGCGAACAAAAATAGTGTCGCCAAATACCACGTTACGTTATGTCGCCTGACATAACGCACATACCCCGCTATCGTAAGCATCCAGAACATCGTGCTTAATACGTCTTTGCGCTCTGCTATCCAGGCCACCGACTCAACGTGCAGCGGATGCAGCGCAAATAAACCGGCCACAAACGCACTTCGCCACAATGCGCCGGTCATATCTTTCAAAACCCAGAACAGCAGCAGGGTATTTATTGTGTGAAATAATAGATTGACTAAGTGGTGCCATTTGGGGTTCAGGCCGAACAACTGGCAATCGAGCGTATGGCTTAGCATAGTCAGCGGATGCCAGTTGGCTGAGGTTGTTTTGCTGAAAGCCCACACAATGCCTTTCAGATTCAGCCCGCTCTGGACATGCTGATTGCCGGTTACGTAATCATAGTCGTCGTAGTTGACAAACTCATTATGCCGCACCTGCTCATAAACAACAATAGTAGCTGTCCCCAGCAGGCAATAAATCAAAAAAATATGAAATTTATTCGCCCTTTTATTCATCTATCGGGAAATATCGACCGCTTCCTTTTGTCGGCTATATTCGCAAGGCAAATTTCCGCATTCCTCTTAAGCAGCTCAAGACCAGGCCGCTTAAAACAAGAATCGGCAAATCCTGATGCAAAAGATTGCTCATCCATCGCCAAAATTTCATTCAGCTTTAGTTTCGCCCTGTCGGGGTAAAACTTAAACTGCTTATTTGCGCATTCAGGACTTTTTTCACAATAAGGACAGGCCAAAACACATTCATCGCAGCCGAAAAGCCTGTCGCCGATTTTTTCAGCCAAATCAGCGGGTATTTGGCCCTTATGTTCAATCGTCAAATAACTGATGCACTTACTTGCATCGAACTGGCCATCAGCCCGCAAGGCTCCGGTTGGGCAGGCCGTAATACATCTCTCGCAATTATAACAATCTGCCTTAATCGACACATCTGTTTGAAGCTTCAGATTGGTGATTATTTCCGCCAAAAATACCTGCGGCCCAAATTCGGGATTGATTAACATATGATTCCTGCCTATAAAACCCAGACCAGCCCTAGTTGCCAAAACCCTCTCCGCCACCGGTGCAGAGTCAACAAAAACCCTGAACCTGAAATCTGAGCCTGCAACAGAGCTTATAAAACCGGTCAGCCTGCGCAGCAGCTTCTTTATGAACAAATGATAATCCTCATACCGGGCGTAGTTTGCCACCTTGCCCATTGGAACCGCTGGCCGTAACGGCTCATTCGGTATTGCAGGCGGCCTATAATTAAGACCCAGACAAATCACAGACTGCGCATCTTCCAGAAGTGTGGCTGGATTCAACCTTTGCCGGACGTTTCTGCCCATATAACCCATTTGGCCTGCAAAACCCAAACCCAGCCAATCATTGAAAAAACCGCACTGTTCAGACGTCAGAGACGCTGTATCGGTAATGCCAGCCAAATCAAAACCCGCCTCAAGAGCCTTACCTTTTATATCGCCGGCTAAACCCATAACGATTGATTATACTAAAACCGCCCCTGAATTTTTAGCCGTAAAATTGAGATTTAATTATCAGACCAACAAAAATAAAATTCGCCGAAAAGTCCGATAAAAAGTCAAAAAATGCGGATTTTTTACAAAAATGTCGGTTTTTCAGAAAATTTGCACTAAAGTATTGACTTTTCAGTAAGATATTATATAGTATACTGGAAGTGATGTTAATTTGGATAAATAAACAGGGAGGGATAAAGATTGAACCTTGAAAATTGGCAAACCCAGCTAAGGAAAGGATTGCTGGACATCGTGATAATGAACTTATTGCGTCATAGTCGCTATCACGGTTACGAGATGGTTCAGAAACTCAAGCAGATTGAGGGTCTGAGAATTCGTGAGGGCAATATCTACCCTATTCTCGCCCGGCTTCAAACTGACGGCCTTGTAACAAGCAAAACCGAAGCCTCACAGGACGGCCCCCCAAGAAAATATTTCGCTCTAACAGACCTCGGTCAAAAGACCCTCGACACTATGAACTCACATCTTGACCAGATAATTGGAAGTATTCAGCGCGTCCGAAAAGGATGGTCTGATTTTAAAGTATAGGAAAAAACCTAATGCCAAATTCAGCCAAATGGAATAAATGGAAATGACATCAAAAAACAAGTTATGGGAGGATATCAAGGCTCAGTATCTGGAGCAGGTGAGAAAAGCCCTGTCCTCAGGCAAGCATCCTCGCAGCAAAGAAATCCTCGAAGACATTCGCTGTCATTTGGACAGACGTTTCGCTGAACTTGAGCCGAGTCAGCAAACCTGGGAGGACTTTCAGAAAATCATATTGGAAATGGGTCCGGCATCCGATTACTCCGAACTTCTGGAATCAGGTGCCACTTCGCCGAGGAAAGATGTTTCCCGAAACTGGCTGCTCTGGTTGAGTTTGGTCGCTGTTGCTGTCATAGCGGCGGTACTGCTGCCGACAGCTATTACAGGCAAATTATGGAAAGGGAAAATCGCCGACAAAACCAGCTACTCTTTTGTAAACGACCCGCAGGCTCCGGGCAGGTGGACATCCATTGATTTTATCACGAAAATCGAGGATTTTCAGCCCGGAATAAAACGCTGGGGGGGCGATTTATACCTCAGGGAAATCACTTTTCTCGAAAACGGTCGCACCTCAGGCCCCTGGACCTGGACAAACGGACTGATTATTCATCAAGGCGACAAAACAGCTTCAAAATACCTTATAAAAGAAATAAACGGCTCAAAGTATATGTTCCTTGAATGGAAAACCAAAGATTATACCACCGGCGGTGTGCAGTCAGGCTACTATGTCCTGAAAAAGGAGCAGGCCGATACAAAATAAAAAAAGGACGTCAGCGCAAAATCACCTCCTCCAATTCGAACCGCATCAATGAAAAAGGCCGGGAGCAGATGCCCCCGGCCTTTGGCTTTATAAACTGATAGACCGGTTTCCACAAAATACTTGTAAACCGCCGGAAAAGAAATTACCATAATCCCTGATGAAGCGGGGCAAATAATAAAAAACGATGCGATAAAATTAAGGGAGGTAAAATGAAGAGAATCGTATACATAGTTCTGCTGTTGACCGCCGCCGCATTTGCAGCAGACGCAAATGACACGTCCGGCAATCTTGTAATCTCAGTAAACCAGAACCCCGTCGGAAAATGGCAAAGCGTTGACTTCGTTCGCAATATCGAAGATTTTAAACCAGGTCAAAGAGCCACCAAAATAAACCTCTTTCTAAAAGATATCGAGTTTACGCCTGATGGAACTACTTCCGCGGTCTGGACCTGGAGCGGAAATCTCCTCCACAATCCCGTTGATAAAACCAAAGAATACTTCCAAATCAAAGAAGCAAATTACACCGCATATCTGTTTTTCCCCTGGCCGGACGGCCAAAAACTATACTATTACGTGTTAAAAAAGGTTCCCGCTTCTACTGCTGCCGCCGCCCAATCCGAAAACACAGACACCTTTTCAATCTCTACAAACCAGAACCCTGTCGGCAAATGGCAAAGTGTTGATTTTGTTGAAAACATCAGCGATTTCAAGCCAGGACAAAAAAACTGGCAAGGCGAACTTTCGTTGAAAGGTGTAGAATTTATGCCAAATGGAAAAACGTCTGGTTGCTGGAGTTGGGATAAAGACCTTATTTATGCACGCGATGGTAGAACCAAAGCTAAATTTGAAATCAGAGAAACAGCCGGCTCAAAGTACTTGTTTTTTCCCTGGCTGAGCGGCGATGTCACTAAGGGCGGAGCTAAACCTTTCTATTATGTATTAAAGAAGGTCCCCGACACAGTATCTGTCTCTGACAAACAAACTGCCTGCACTTCTCGGCACAGCTCGTGCCACCCAATCAGCCCGCTTGAACAAGTTAGCGAATTCAATGATGTCCGATGGAAGGATTTGAGCAAACTCAATCTGAATGGCCGGGATGGCCTTATTGCTACATTAACGTTTAATCAAAAAACAGTTTGGCCTGCCCCGCAAAAAATGCCCCCCGGCGATAAGCCCGAGAAAATATTGGCCGATGCTATGAATCCCGGCCTGGGTATTCGGGAACTGCACAAAGAAGGTATTACCGGCAAAGGCGTTAACGTAGCAATTATCGACCAGCCCCTTTATCAGGACCACCCCGAATTTGCAGGGAAAATCGTGGCATATTACGATACCGGCTGTGGAACGGAAAGCAGTATGCACGGCCCGGCGGTTACAAGTCTGCTGGTGGGGACAAATTGCGGAACCGCCCCCGATGCCAGAGTCTACTACGCCGCCGCTCCTTCGTGGAAAGGAGACGCCGCTTACGAGGCGGACGCCCTGCGATGGATTATCGCACAAAGTGAAAAATTGCCCCCATCGGAAAAAATCCGTGTTGTATCGGTCTCGGCCGCTCCATCAAGCCCACAGATGCGTCCCAAAAATAACAATATGTGGGCCCCCGCCTGCGCCGCCGCAGAAGCAGCAGGAATTATAGTGCTCGACTGCACTGAAGACAAAAACAGAGGTTTCATTGGGGTCTGCTGGTATAACATAAAAGTGCCCGAAAGCGTCCCCCAATGCACGCCCGGTTTTCCCGGAAAAGAGCCTCTTTTCGACACCAAACACATCCTTGCTCCTGCCTCACCGCGAACAACTGCAGAGGAATATGATGAAGGTAATTTCAGCTATCAATACCATGGCCGTGGCGGGTTAAGCTGGGCAATTCCTTATGTGGCAGGCGTGCTTGCCCTCGGCTGGCAGATTCAGCCCCAACTTACTCCCCAGCAGATGAAAGACCTCCTCTTCCAATCCGCCTACACAAAAGAAGATGGCTCAAAAATCATCAACCCCAAAGAGTTTATTCGCCTCGTCAAAAAAGCTAAACCCTCTGGCAAAAATTTAAAGGGTTAAACAAATGATCGCCGGATTCTTTCATCTCAAAGAAAAGCAAACAACCGTCAGGACCGAATTCGTGGCAGGCCTGACAACGTTCCTCACAATGGCCTACATAATCTTCGTCAACCCCGCAATCCTCAACCTCACAGGAATGGACAAAAACGCCCTCGTCGCCTCGACCTGCATAGTAAGCGCACTTGCCACCATTTTCACCGGCATATTCGCCAACGCCCCCATAGCAATGGCGCCCGGTATGGGCCTGAACGCCTTTTTCACATATACCCTCGTGCTCAGCGGCAAGGTCAACTGGGAGACTGCCCTCGGTGTCGTGTTTCTTTCAGGATTATTTTTCCTCGTACTGACTCTGCTGGGACTGCGAAAAAAACTCGTCGAGGCAATCCCCATCGGCCTGATTTCGGCTATATCGGTCGGCATCGGCCTGTTCATAACCTTCATCGGCCTGGTCAATCTGGGTATAGTCGTCAAAAACGAGGCGACGCTTGTTTCAGCCGGTAAGTTGACCCCGACAGTCCTGATAGGTCTCTTTGGCCTGCTGCTGATGGTCTTTCTCGAAATGAAAAAAAACAAAGGCTCACTCCTTATCGGAATCGTGTCCTCAACCGCCCTGGCCGCCCTCTTCGGTTATGTCCCCAAACCGACAGAATTGGTCTCTCTGCACCTTAACATAAAGGCTGTGGCGTTTCATCTCGATATCTTAGGAGCGCTCAAGTGGAGTCTTTTCGCAAGCATATTCAGCCTGATGTTTATGAATATGTTCGACGGCATCGGCACTCTGGTGGCCTGCTGCTATCAGGCAAAAATGATTGACGAAAACAACAGGATAAAAGGCCTCGACCGCCTGCTCGGCATAGACGCCCTCGCTGCTATGACAGGCGCTCTGCTGGGGACATCAACCACCACCGCTTATATCGAATCCGCCGCAGGCATCGAGCAGGGCGGCCGCTCAGGCCTGACATCGGTAGTTACCGGAATCCTCCTCCTGCTCTCGTCGGCCTTTGTGCCGATTGTTGGAATAGTGCCGACTTATGCAACCGCACCCGCCCTTATCCTCGTAGGCCTGTTTATGATTAGAGAAGTCAAAAAAATAGACTTCACAAATCTCGAAGAGGCCTTCCCCGCCTTTATTATAATGATAATGATTGCCCTAAGTTACAGCATAAGCACGGGTCTGGCCTTCGGATTCATCTCCTTTGTCATAACAAAAATTGCATCAGGCAAAACCAAAGACATCAAGCCGGTAATGTGGATTATTACAATTTTGTCCTTGATGTTCTTGACCCTCGACCAAATCGGTAATATAATCAGCTTGTTGAAGAATCGTTTATAAACCAAAGAAAGGGGGCAGTAATGAGTAAAAAAAACATTTTATTAACGACAATACTATTGACGCTTTGCATCGTCAAAACCGCCTGGACTATAGGAACACCCAAAAAAGGAGATGAAAAAATGGAGATTAAAATTACAAGTTCCGCTTTTGAAAATAATGGTTTAATCCCGGCAAAATACACCTGCGACGGCAGCGACATTTCCCCGCCGCTCAAATGGGACGCCGTCCCCGAAGGAACAAAAAGCCTGTCCCTTATATGCGACGACCCAGATGCACCGATGGGGACTTTTGTCCACTGGGTTTTGTTCAATCTGCCCGCCAAAACAGCGGAACTGGTGGAAAATGTCCCCCACGACAAGGTACTGCCGAACGGCGCAAAGCAGGGTATGACCGACTTCGGCAGGGTCGGCTATGGCGGCCCCTGCCCGCCCAGCGGAACTCACAGATATTTCTTCAAGCTCTACGCCCTCGACACCGAATTAAAACTGGAGCCGGGCGCCAACAAAGGCCAACTGCTAAAGGCTATGGAAAACCATATCCTCGCCCAGGGCCAACTAATCGGAAAATACAAAAGAAAATAAACAACTCTTGTCATTGCGAGTCCCGATTTTTGTATCGGGACGAAGCAATCTCATTTCGTTAGGTTGTTAGGCGTGTTTAGAACCTCTTTATCGCATTGGCTGCGTAAAGGGCGACGAACATAAGATAGTCCAAATCCGCCAGATTGTAGTGGTCCTGGCGGAAGGTATTACTGGCGTATATCGCACCGAAGCAGCCCTTCAGATTCAGTAAAGGCGCTATTACCGTGGCTCGAACCTGCTTGTCTTTTTCGAGACTGAGGTCCCGCGAAAATATAAACAGCAGGAATTCCCCCTTATCAATGGAATGATTGACCTTATCGCCCAGCATAACATCCTTTATATCTATTGCACGGCCGTCACGCTGCCGACCCGCCTGAACAGTCATCGGCCCTGTCGGCTCGCTTCGCAGACCGCACCAGGTATGGTTGGTATTAAACTGCTTGGCCACCACCTCCAATAAAACCGAATGCAGTTTCTCCAGGCTATCGGCCTTGTCGATGGCATCCGTAATCTGCAAAAAATCCAGAAGCCGCTGCGCAGGCAGTGTAACCGCCGGCGATTTATCTGATCCTATCTTTCTTATCACCACCTGCTGGTCGCGGGAAAGCATCCCGGCCACACCTTTCGGTGCAGCAGCAGGCTCACCCGCAGGAACAGCTGTCTGGGCAACAGGAACTGCCGTCTTGGCAGCAGGCACTGCGGTCTTGGCGGCAGACTCCCCCGCTTTAGCAGAAGGTGCGGAGGTCTTGGACGCAGGCTCCGCTGCCCCGGGCTGGCCCTCCAGATTTACCTCAATGCTAAAATCTGCTATGCGGATACAATCCCCATTCTTCAGTTGTGCCTTTTGGATTTCCTCATCGTTCAGGTATGTCTTGTTGGACGAACCCAGGTCTTCAATCATCCACTTTCCCCCCTCCGCAAGCGAAATTACAGCGTGAGTCTTGGAAATCTTCGCATCAGGCAGGGTTATCTGGTTGCTCGACCGCCTCCCGATACGCACAACCTCGCCGGCAGACCGCACTTCGCTGATGGTCTGCCCGTCTTTTTTCACAATCAGAAACATCCATCTTCCTCCGGATATTTAACTATCTGAAATTGTCGTATTCTATTATCTACAATCCGACTCAACTTGTCAAGTCAAAAATTCTTTATTATCGTCGCCGTGTGAATCGCAAGCAGCATCAGGTAGTCCAAATCAGCCGGCGTATAGCTCTCGTGGTCGAGGGCATTATCGACATACAGCACCCCGAAACAGCCCACTGTGGTTATCAAAGGCCCTATCATCACCGAGTTTATCTTTTCCTCTCTTTGTGCCAATAGCCGCGACAGAAGCATAAACTGTCCCTTCTCAACAGCCTCATCAATCTTGCCGGCAAGCTTGATTTCTTTTAGCTGGACCGACTGTCCGTCCCGCCGTTTTCCACCCGCACAGGTCATCTCGCCCTTCGGCTGGTCCCTCAATGCACACCAGGTATGGAATGCGGTAAACTGTTTCATCATAATCCCCACCAGTCTCTCCAATATCTGGTCTAGATTGTCCGCTTCACAGATTGATTCAGTCGCCTGCAAAAAATCCCTTATCCGCTTGGCGGGAATCCTCACATCGGAAGCATGCTCGGCGCTCACGTTTCTTATCGCCGTCTGCGGCCCGCCTACAGGCGTCACAAGCGTATCTTCCAGATGTATCGACTTCTCGCCGCCCGCATCTTCTTCGAGATTGACCTCTATGGTAAAGTCCGTAATGCTGATAACATCGCCTGTCTTAACCTCCGCTTTTTGAACCATTTCGCCGTTCAGATATGTCTTATTGGCAGAATCGAGGTCCTCGACGAACCACTTTCCGTCCGGCGTGTTAAATATCACCGCGTGCTGCCTCGATACCGCCTTGCCAGGCAAAAAAATCTGGCTGTGTATGTGTCTGCCTATATAAACAGGCCCTCGCTTAAACTCAAACTTATTGATGGTTCGCCCAGCCTGTTTCACTGCCAAGTGCATTTTGCCTTCCTAAATAAACTCCCTATTGAAATTATCGTCAATTTTTCATAAATTGTTAAGAAAACAACCTTATAGGTATCGAGGAATATGACCAGAAAAACCGTAAAAACCGTCATTGCAGCCGCCGTCATCGGTGCAGCCGTTGTCTATCTTTTGTACGAAACATCAAAATCGTCCTGGATATACTACTATTCTGTCGACGAATTTGTTGAAAAATACCCTCAAAATACGCTTCAAACAGGCGAAAATTCAGCTAAAATCAGCAACTGCGTTATACGCCTTGCCGGCATGGTCAAAGATGGCAGCATAATAAGCAACATCGAAAATATGCAGCTCGACTTCAATCTGGCAGGCCAAAAAAATCTCATCCCGGTAAGATATTATGGGGCTGTCCCGAAAAACTTCGCAGCCGGAAAGGAAATTATCGCTGAGGGAAAAATGGATACCGATGGCATTTTCAAAGCGACACTGATTCTCACCCGTTGCGAGTCTAAATACAAGGCTAAACTATACCAAAATAAAACTGGCCTTTGACCGTATGAACGAAACCCGACAAAAAAATCTAGGACAAACACCGGCCATAAACATCTCAGGCTTATGCAAATCTTTCGCCAATCGACAGGTGCTTGACTCGGTAAGCTTTCAGCTTTTCAGCGGCCAGGCGCTTTGCATCTTCGGCGCAAACGCCGCCGGCAAAACCACTCTTATCAGGATTATCGCCGGCCTTATACCGCCCGACAAAGGCACAATAGAAATTTGCGGCTTCAACCTGCAAACCCAAAATCAGCACGCAAAAACGCTGCTGGGTTTTATCTCTCACAAAACTATGGTGTACCCACAACTGACGGTTGAGGAAAACCTCCGCTTTTTCGCAGGACTGTACGGCCTCAAAAAAAACGATGCGCCAATCGAACAACTGCTGGAAAAAACCGGCCTGACCCCGTACCGTTATGATAGCGCCGCCGTTCTGTCACGCGGAATGACTCAGCGTCTCACCATCGCCCGCGCACTGCTGCACCGCCCCGCCGTCCTGCTCGCCGATGAACCCTTTACCGCCCTCGACGCCCCTGCCTGCCAAAATCTGGTCGCTATTTTGCAGCAGTTCCGAAACGAAGGCGGCACCGTTGTAATAACAACAAATAACGTCGGCCCATCGCTCCAATGCTGTGAAAAACTGGCCGTCATTCACAACCGAAATTTGATTTCCGATATTAAGGCAGACCAGATAAACCTTGAAAACCTTTGCTAACATCATAAAAGCAATCTTCGTCAAAGACCTACTCAGCGAATTTAGAACTAAGCAGGTCCTGCCCGCTATGATTATGCTTGGCGTCCTTATCGCCTGGATTTTCCGCATCACCACCCAATCAGCCGCCGCCGACACCTCCGTCGTAGCGTCTGCTGCTCTTCTGGCGGCCATTTTGTTCTCCGCAATCCTGCTCAGCGAAAAAAGTTTCGCCGTCGAGTCCGAAAACGGCTGCCTCGACGCCCTCGTGCTTGCATCAGCCGACACCGCCGACATATACATCGGCAAACTCATCGCCAATGTCACCATACTCTGCATATTTGAGCTTGTCGCTGCACCGGCGGTCCTCGTGCTTTTCAAAATAAGCGCAAATCTCGACTGGCCTCGCCTGATTATCACTCTGCTGCTCATCAACATCGGCATATCGGGCATAGGAACGCTGCTGGGTTGCGCCGTGCAGGGCACGCGCACCGCAAATTCGCTGCTCAGCGTCCTGATTATGGTCCTGCTTTGCCCGATGATGATACCCGCCGTTTCCGCACTGCACTCTTTGTTCGGCAGCGCCGGCACACTCGCTCTGGCCGGCGATTTTAATAAAACGCTCGCCTTTTTGGTAGCGTTCGACGCCATATTTGTTACCGTATGCTGGTTGCTGTTCGGCTTTCTTACAGGCCCGCAGGAGAAATAAATGCAAACTTCGCTTGCCGGTATAAGTTTGTTTTTAATGCTGCTCTCGACCTGGCTTGCCCTGACCACCGCGGCCATCGAGCCGCCGCAAAGAAACATCCTCTACGTTCACGTCCCCGCTTCCATTTGCGCTCTAATCAGCTTCTGCATCCTGTTTTTTTGCTCGATACAATACCTGCGAACAAAACAGCAGAAATGGGACCACATCGCCGCAGCCTCCGCCGAAGTCGGCCTGGTCTTCGCAACCGTCCTGAACGTCACGGGAATGATATTCGCCTATGCCGAATGGGGCGCCTGGTGGACCCCCAGCCCAAGATTAATTAGCTCCGCCGTTTTATGGTTTCTTTACGCCGCCTATCTTCTGTTAAGAAACAGCCTCACAGACCGGCATCGCAGCGAAACAATCAGCGCCGTCTTCGGCATCATCGCATTCGTAGATGTCCCCCTCGTGCTTATAAGCGCAAGATTCGTCCCCGACATTCACAGGCCCGGCTTCGCCTTCGACACACCCGCCCAACTGCTTGCCCTGGCCTGCTCCGTCTGCGGAACAATCCTGCTGATGACCGCCCTTGTCTGGATTAAAAGCGATTTGCTGAAAATCAAAAACCAAATGGATACGGAACGATAAATATGTTTTATCTCGGCTTATCTTTTACAGCAGCGTGGGTCGTTTATTTCGTATATCTGCTTTACCTGGACATCCAGTTGCGAAGCATCAAAAAACGCCTCGCCGCCCGCCAAAAATAAAACCGGTTTTACAGGGTGTCGTAGTCTCCTGCTATCGCTGGATTCTCGCCGACCCGCCTTTGGCGAACGCCTTCACCTGTTCCAGTGTCACCATCGTCGTATCGCCCGGCGTAGTCGTCAGAAGCGCACCGTGCGCCCAGCCAAGCTTCACCGCCTCTTCCGGCTCCGCTCCCGTCAGCAGACCGTAGAAAAATCCCGCTGCGTACCCGTCCCCGCCGCCCACTCGGTCGTACACGTCCAGCTCGCACGTCGGTGCCACGTATGTCCGCCCGTCTATCCACGCTACCGCGCCCCAGCTATGCCGGTTCGCCGAATGAACCTCCCGCAGCGTCGTCGCCACAGCCTTTACCTGCGGATGCCGCTTCACCACTGTCTCTATCATCGCAAAGAACACGCTCGGGTCCATTTCCGATTTCGCCGTTACCTCCGGCCCAGGTATACCCAGCCCTAATTGCAGGTCCTCCTCGTTCCCCACCAGCACATCCACGTTCTCAACAATCTTGCCGATGACCTCCACAGCCTTCTGCTGCCCGCCCCAGACATTCCACAGCTTCGCACGAAAATTCAGGTCGAAACTCACTACCGCACCTGCCACCTTCGCAGCCTTCATCCCCTCGATAATCACCTGCGAGGTCGTCTCCGAAAGCGCAGCGAATATCCCGCCGCTGTGAAACCACCGCACCCCGCCCGCAAATATCGCCTTCCAGTCGAAGTCGCCCGGCTTGAGCAGCGCCCCCGCCTCGTTGCTGCGGTTATAAAACACTACCGGCGGCCTCACCCCGAAACCTCGGTCGCTGTATACTGTCGCCATATTCGGCCCGTTCACGCCATTATGCTTGAAGTGCTTATAAAAAGGCTTTACTCCCATCGCCCGCACACGTTCAGCGATAAGTTCGCCTATCGGGTAATCCACCATTGCCGCAGCGATACCCGCATTCATCCCGAAGCAGTTCGACATATTGGCCGCCACGTTGAATTCGCCTCCGCTGACGTGAATCTGGCACTCGCTCGCCTTGCGGAACGGTATAATGCCGGGGTCTAATCTATGAACAATCGCTCCCAAAGACACCAAATCCAGTGCCCCCTTCGCTGGAACATCCAATCCATACTTCTTCATTTCATTCTCCTGCTATTAAAAATTCCTGTAATTTCTTACTCTTTTTCAATCCGAAGGATTGATTAGTATACACCCCCTTAACAAAAATGCAATACCTCTCTGCTCCTGAATCATCCCCAGCTTTGAATTAACCCAAAATAAATAATCGGTTCTTTGACGATAAAAGTTGTAACCAAAAGAGGTTACGGAGACCTCTCAACTCTATTGAAAGGAGTCTAGTTTTGCTCTGAGGTTGACTCTTATAGAAAAGTCGGAGCGACTTGACAGATTTCTGCTGATACCGGCTTTGGCCTATATCCTGTTGGTGATGATTGGCTTATATGTCAGTAGGGTTTTTCAGCCGAGACAGTGGTGTTTGAACCATCAGATGTCCGAATACCGCCTATTTACTATCGGCAGGACGATGCTTAACAGGCATCTGCCCGCCGTGAGGCAATTGATGAGGGCTTTAAGAGATGAAATCCTTCTACAAAACTGGGGATGAATCAGAGTTTTCCATACTTGTGGTATGTAAGATTGGTTGCTATTATAGCTTTTTTGTTTAGTGGTGTTTCTATGCTGAAGGACAGAGATTTGTCATTTGATGCCTTTCGCGGACTGGCGATAATCGCTGTTGTCGGACTTCATTCAGCCTGTTTTGGTTTTTCGACCAGATATTCCCCGTCTGGCCAATGGAATTTTCCCCTTCTTGCAGCCTACTGCCAGTTATTAAATTTCGCTGTTCCGGCTTTTGTTTTTATTTCCGGATACTGGCTGTCGAAAAAGCCGATTGGGTCGCTGAAAGACTACAGGTTTTTTTTGGTAAGGAGGCTTTCGCGGATTCTTGTTCCATATTTTTTCTGGTCGTTTATTTTGCTGGGGTATGCAGCCATCAGGGAACAGAAGGTTGATGTATCCCATATAATATTCAAACTTATGGCAGGGCAGGCGGCCTCTCCATATTATCCTTACTATTTTATCATAATGCTTGCTCAGCTTTATATAATAACGCCGCTTTTGCGTTACATTAACCGCAGAGGGTATGGGTTAACATTGGTTATTATATTGAACATAATAAGCTTGCTGGTTTTATATCTTTCGAGATTGTACGAGGTCATCGGTTATGTTCCCGCAAGATTGCCTTTTTATATATGGGTAATTTTCTACGAGATGGGGTTATTGGCGGGAGGCGACAATAAAACTGTTTTTCTGAAAAAGGTGCGTCCTTTTATTTTACCAGCCATATTGGCGGGCGCACTGGTTTCGGAGCTGGAATGTTTCTCGATACTGTCGAAATTTGATAACACATTTTTTGCGGTTTCTGCGACAAAATATTCTTCGTTTTTATATTCTGTGTTTGTTATTTTAGGATTTCTTGCCTTAAGAGAGCGTATCAGTCGCTGGCCAAGTTTTTTAGTTACCCTCGGCAAATATTCCTTTGGAATATACCTTATACACATAATTATCCTTGCCGGAGTGGCAGGGCTTATTCACCACATCGGTATTATCTACCTGTTTCAGCCGGTGTATCAATTGATTATTGTTTCACTGACGCTGTTAATATGTTTGGTTCTTATTGTTATTGCTCGAAGATTGCTTCCGGAATATTTCTGCGAGAAGGTGTTGGGTTTTTGAGGGTTGACTGAAAACAAAAAGGCCTGCGGGGTGGTTTTCCCGCAGGCCATTGGTTTTTTATTTTCATTTTTACCAGCCGAGAGCCATTTCTGCGAAGTCGATGAAGTTGACTGTTTCGTCGCCGTTCAGGTCGCCTGTAATGCCTGAGCCGACTTCAAGCCAATGCTCGCTCATTACCTCAATGTCAAGCAAATCAATGTAGCCGTCCTTGTTAAGGTCACTGGCGACCGGCCAGCGTAGCAAGCTGCCGGAAGTGACCTCGAAGTTGTCCAGATAAGCTTCGTTGTCATCGATAGCGCCGCCATCGGAGCCGCCGCCGAGAGCTGTCCCCAGCGGGCTCGACATCCACTGGCCATCCAGCAGTCCTGATATGGTCTGCCAAGCGTTGGCGGAGCCATAGCCGGTATAGCTTAAGTATAGTTCATCTGAAGCGGCGTTATACGAGATGTACATTGTGCCATCGTTTGAGGTCCTCGGTGTTTCTCCTGAGGATGTCACGGTGCCATTGACGACCTGCTCATACTGGAAGTGTGGCGAGTTGCCGTCGGCGCCTGCCAGAATGGAGACGTAGTTATTGTAGTCGGCCTCGATGGTGACTCCGATTCTGCCTGCGGGGCTGCCTGTGGCGCTGTAGTGGAAATCGACCTTTGTCTGGAAGTTTTCATTGGGGTCGATGCTCCAGGTGTTGGCAGAATACTCGCTGTTGCAGGTGGCGTATTCGGGTACGGTCTCGGTGCCGGCACCTGCGTTGTATAAGGCTGCGATTTCATCGGCGGTCAAGGCCTTGTTGAACAGCATTACGTTGTCGATAGAGCCTTTGAGGTAGGTGGCGGTGTTATCGTATCTGCCGATGTTCAATTCTGCCAGAGGTTGCGGTGTGGTTGTGGCGCCTGTGGATACGGCTGAGTCGTTCTTATATAGTGTCAGGGTCTGGGTGGTCGCATTGTAGGTTAGGGCCACGAAGTACCAGGTGCCGAATGCAAGACTATTGCTGTCCTGGACCTGGTTCCAGACTGAGTTATGTCCCGCTGAGAGTTTGTTGCCGTACCCGTTGGGAGCCCAGAAAGCCTGACTCGGCTTGCCGGACAGGATATTTTGGCTGTATGTTGAGGTGGACGACTCCAGCTTGACCCAGGCTGCCTTTGTATATGCTCCGGTGCCTATGATGTCACCGATGGCTACATAATCAGTAGAGCCGTTAAATATTAATGCGCCGTTTATTTTGCCTGTAGTGTGCAGGACATTTGTGTTCTGTTGAGCTGTGCCGTTGTGGTTGTTGCCGGAACTGTCTGTGACGGTTGTGTTGGCGGCATTGTCGTTCATCGTCCAGTGGCCGATGCAGGAGGTCGCCAAATCAAACTGCTGCTCAGCACCAATGTTCAGCCTGTTGGCGTCTTCGATTATTCCTGCATTATTCTCTACTGACAATCGCCACATTGCACCTCGCCTGTTATCGTTGAAGTTGTCTTTTGCCTGCGGCGGCTGTGGGCCGAGTGATATGACAAGGTCGACTGCCGAGCCTATATTGACCTCGGTACTGCCGGCAGGCGACTGACTGATTACTAATCCTGCGGCGACCGTGTCACTGTATGATTGTGTGACCGTGCCGACTACCAGGTTATCGACGGCTGTTATGGCCGTGCCTGCATTGGCCTGTGTCATACCGACAACGTCCGGCACGACCGGCTTGCCTAACGATACCGTAATATCGACTGCCGAGCCTATATTGACCTCTGTGCTGCCGGCAGGCGACTGGCTTATGACTAATCCTGCGGCGACCGTGTCACTGTATGACTGTGTGACCGTGCCGACGACTAAGTTGTCAACGGCTGTTATGGCGGCCGATGCGTTGGCCTGCGTCATACCGACAACGTCCGGCACGACCGGCTTGCCTAACGATACCGTGATATCGACGCTGCTGCCTATATTGACCTCGGTGCTGGCGGCAGGCGACTGGCTGATTACTAATCCTGCGGCGACTGAGTCACTGTATGATTGTGTAACCGTGCCGACGACTAAGTTATCAACGGCTGTTATGGCTGCGCCTGCGTTGGCCTGCGTCATACCGACAACGTCAGGTACGACCGGCCTGCCTAACGATACCGTAATATCGACTGCCGAGCCTATATTGACCTCGGCGCCACAAGGTGGATTTGTACTTATTACATTACCTGCCGGAACGGTGTTGCTGTAGGCCTGACTTACCATTCCTACCACAAGATTGTCCACCGCAGTTATCTCATTCTCAGCCTGCACCCGCGGGTCTTCTCCGACACACGGCACGCGAGGCTTGCCGAGCGATACTGTTATATCAACGTTTGAGCCGATATTGACCTCGGTGCCGCCTGCCGGATTTTGACTTATTACGTTGCCTGATGGAACGTTGTCGCTGTATTGCTGTATTACCGTTCCTACCTTCAGATTATCAACAGCGGTAATAGCTGCGTTTGCGGCAGCCTGCGTCATACCGACAACGTCCGGCACGACCGGCTTGCCTAACGATACCGTAATATCGACTGCCGAGCCTATATTGACCTCTGTGCTGCCGACAGGCGACTGACTTATGACTAATCCTGCGGCGACGGTGT
>Ga0315294_10001986_pt1 | contig 22459 bp, 18 predicted proteins | sample YL17G13_40_MG_FD_203626 | JGI IMG/M metagenome (GOLD analysis project Ga0315294, IMG submission 203626) | Sediment microbial communities from Yellowstone Lake, YNP, Wyoming, USA - YL17G13_40 | ecosystem: Environmental > Aquatic > Freshwater > Lake > Sediment | place: USA: Wyoming | collected...
AGGGCCGAGGCTGCCGGCCGATGCCCGGCGAATGGCCGTGAACCCCTGACGACTAACGCCTTGCGACTTACGGTATTTATGGCTACCCCCAAAGGCCGTTTAAACAGAATCCGCAACATCGGCATCATGGCCCACATCGATGCGGGCAAGACCACGGTCACCGAGCGCATCCTCTACTACAGCGGCCGCTCCCACAAAATGGGAGAGGTCCATGACGGAGAGGCCACCATGGACTGGATGCGCCAGGAACAGGAGCGGGGCATCACCATCACTTCGGCGGTGACCAGTTTTCCCTGGCAGGGCCATGAGATCCATCTCATCGATACCCCCGGGCATGTGGACTTTACCATCGAAGTGGAGAGGAGCCTGCGGGTTCTGGACGGGGCCATTGCCGTTTTTGACGCGGTCAGCGGGGTGGAGCCCCAGTCGGAAACGGTCTGGCACCAGGCGGACCGGTACCGGGTTCCGCGCCTTACCTTTGTGAATAAAATGGACCGGGTGGGGGCGGATTTTTTCAACACCGTGGAGATGATGAAGGAAAAGCTGGGGGCCAACCCGGCGCTCATCCAGATCCCTCTGGGCGCCGAAGATCGGTTCCGGGGAATCATCGACTTGGTCAGGATGAAAGCCGTCATCTGGGATGAAGAAACTCTGGGAGCTACCTTTCGGGAGGAGGATATCCCTCCGGAATTGACAGCCGAGGCGGAGAAATATCGGGAAAAACTGCTGGAGACTCTGGCCGAGAAGAGCGATCCTCTCATGGAAAAATACCTGGCCGGGCAGGAGATCCCCGCCGAAGAGATTCACCGGGTGCTGCGGGAGGCCACCCTGAAGTTCGAGCTGGTCCCGGTGCTTGCCGGGGCGGCCCTGCGCAACAAGGGAATCCAGCCTCTCCTGGATGCGGTGGTGGAATACCTCCCCTCGCCCCTGGACGTTCTCCCGGTGCAGGGTTTCAACCCCAAGACCGGGGAGCCCGAATCCCGCCGCAGCTCCGATCAGGAGCCTTTTTCCGCCCTGGCCTTCAAGATCATGACCGATGAGGGAAGAAAACTCACCTACTTCCGGGTTTACTCCGGGGTCTTGAAAGCCGAGCACGAAATCTACAATTCTACCAAGGGAAAACGGGAGCGGGTCGCCCGTCTCTTCCGCATGCACGCCAACAAGAAAGAGCGGGTCCCGGAGGTCCGGGCCGGGGATATCGTGGGGGCCGCGGGCTTGAAGGAGACCACCACCGGAGACACGCTCTGCGCCGAGGATCATCCCATCACCCTGGAACGGATTGACTTCTATGAGCCCGTGACTTCGGTGGCCATCGAGCCGAAATCCCGGCAGGACCAGGAGAAGCTGGACTTTTTCCTGCAAAAGCTGGCGGAGGAGGACCCCACTTTCCGGGTCAAGTTCGACGAGGATACCGGGCAGACCATCATCTCCGGCATGGGGGAGCTTCACCTGGAAGTGATCGTGCGGCGGCTGCTGGATGATTTCAATGTTTCGGTGAACGTGGGCAAACCCCAGGTCGTTTACCGGGAGACCATCACCGAAGCCGCCGAAGCCGAAGGGAAGTTCGAAAGGGAGATCGACGGGGCGATGAATTTCGGCCACGTCCGCCTGCGGGTCGAACCCCGCCCGAGGGGCTCAGGGTTCGAGTTTGACGGAAAATCCTCGGACGGGACGATTCCCGCCGAGTTCATTCCGGGTATCGAAACCGGAGCGAAGGAATCGACGGGAAACGGCCCCCTGGCCGGCTATCCCGTGGTGGACCTCAAGGTGACCCTCCTGGGGGGAACCTTCCGGGAAGGCAGCTCCACTCCCCTGGCCTATCAAGTCGCTTCGGCCATGGCCTTTCGCGAGGTTTGTCAGAAAGGGGGCCCCGTGCTGCTGGAGCCGATCATGAAGGCCGAAGTGGTGGTGCCGGAAGAGTTCGTGGGCGAAGTCATCGGAGACCTGGGCGCCCGCAAGGCGCGCATCGAACAGGTTGTGGCCAAGGGCAAAGTCAGCCTGGTCGAGGCCTTTGTTTCCCTCAAGGAAATGTTCGGGTACTCCACGGACCTCCGGTCTTTAACCCAGGGGCGGGGCACCTTCACCATGCAGTTCCACCGGTTCGACTGGGTGCCGGAGAAGAGAAAAACGGCATAGAGCAAGCAGCGAAGAGCAGAGAGCAACTACCTAAATAAACAGGATATTGCGGGGGCCCGCCGTGGCGGGATGGCCGCCCGCAAGATGCTTTTCACCCAATAAATCTCTGCGTTCTCTGGAATACTTACGTGCAGACTCTCTAAATTTTGCAGAGAATATTTGGTTGGGAAATGGGCCTCTGAAATCCCCCCCCCCTTTAGAAAAGGGGGGCGAAGGGGGGATTTCTGGGATCACCTGGGACCCTGAGCAAAACTCTTCCATAAGGATGACCTGATTTTGGTTGCGGCCTCGCCGCGCGTGCCCTTTGCGGTAAAAAATTGGCCTTTGCTTTTAGATAAAAAGATTTCTGTGTTCTCTCTGCCTCTGTGGTGAAAAAAATGAAGCCTTTCTGGCGGCTGGACTGCCGGTATTTCATCGGGGACCGGCCCTGCAAATTCAAACGGGTCTGTGAGGGATGCGATCATTATGATCCCATGGGCAACCGCATCCTGATCGTGAAACTGGCGGCCATCGGGGATGTCCTCCGCACCACCCCTCTCCTCACCGGCCTGAAGAGGGCCTATCCCCGGAGTCATATCACCTGGGTGGTGGACCGGGAAGCTCAGCCCCTCCTGGAGAACAATCCTTACCTCGATCGGCTTCTCCCCTTTGATTTCGCCTCCCTCCTGCCCCTGGAGGGGGAGACCTTCGACCTGGTGGTCGGGCTGGAGAAGGAACCCCGGGGGGCAGCGATCGTTTCCCGGGTGAAGGCGAAAGAGAAGAGAGGGTTTGCCCTCGGGCCGGAGGGGAATCCCTTCCCCCTGAACCGCTCGAGCGAATACGCCTTTTTCCTGGGCCTCTCCGATGAGCTGAAATTCTACCAGAACAAAAAGACCTACCCGGAGCTGATCTTCGAAATCGCGGAACTCGATTACCGGGGGGATGAATATCTCTTCTTCCTGCCCCCCGAAGATAAGGCTTGGGCCGAGAAGTTCGCCCAAAAAGCGCGCTTGAAAAAAGGCGACCGGGTGGTCGGGCTGAACACCGGAGCGGGAGCGGTTTTTGCCAATAAAGCCTGGACCGAAGAGGGGTACCTGGAGCTCATCCAAAAACTCAAAAAGGAACCCGGAACCAAAATCCTTCTCCTGGGCGGCCCCGCGGAGAGAGAGCGCAACCTGAGAATCCTGAAAAAGGCCAAAGGAGCGGTGATCGATACGGGGTGCGACAACAGCCTGGGGAAATTCGCCGCCCTGATCCAGCTCTGCGACGTGGTGGTAACGGGCGATACCACGGCCCTGCACCTGGCGATCGGCCTGAAAAAAAAGGTCGTCGCCCTCTTCGGTCCGACCTGCGCCCAGGAGATTGAGCTCTACGGCCGGGGGGAAAAGATCGTCTCTCTCGTCTCCTGTGCGCCCTGTTACCGCCGCAAGTGCGAGGTCTCTCCCACCTGCATGGAGGCCATCCCCGCAGGGGAGGTGATGAAAAAGATCAAAGGCTTGATTCGGAAATGATCTCCTTCCTCCGCAGACACCTGAATCTTATCGTCGGCCTGGCCATCAGCGCGGCCGCCGTCTATCTTTCCCTGAACAAAGTCGATTTCCAGGGGCTCTGGAATTCCTTTCAGTCGGCCAATTATTATTACCTGATTCCAGCAGGCATCCTCCAGTTCTTCTGTTTCTTCTTCAAAGGGGTGGGGTGGCGTTTCCTTCTCCTGCCGGCGAAAAAGGAGATCCGGGTTTCTTCCACCTTCTCCGTGCTGGTGATCGGGCTCATGGTCAACAACCTCTTCCCGGCGAAAATGGGAGAACTCGCCCGGGCCTATCTGATCGGGGAGAGGGAAAACCTTCCCAAAAGCCTGTGCCTTTCCACGATCATGGTGGAACACCTCCTGGATATTCTGGTTCTCCTGATTTTCTTGATCCTCCTGATGCCCCTGGTGTCTCTGCCCCCTTGGCTCAAGGCCAGCGGGATGGGGGTGGGTTTTTTGGCCCTGGCCATGATCGTATTTCTTTTCCTGGTGATGCGCCGGGAGGAAAAATTCCTGAACTGGGTCACCCGTGTGGCGGTGAGGCTCCCCGAGCGTTTCAGGGAAAAAATCCAGGGGATCCTCAAAAACATGCTGCAGGGGATGCGGGTGGTAACCGGCCGCTATATCCTCTATGCTTTTATCTCCCTGATCGCCATGTGGTGCACCGTATTCCTGGTGGCCTATCTGACCATGCTGGCGTTTGGGCTTTTCCTGCCCATTTACGCCCCGGTCATGGTGATCATCTTCGTTGCCTTCGGGAAAGTGATTCCCTCTTCCCCCGGGGGCATCGGCACCCTGCATTATCTGATCATCGTGGTGCTGATGTCCTTTGGCGTCAGCAAGGAAACGGCTTTGGGTTGCGCCATCCTCATGCACGGCTTCGGTTTTCTCATTGAGGTGACGACGGGGCTTGTTCTTCTCTTTTCCAGTCACCTTTCCCTGGCAAAGATTACCCGCCGGGCCGAGGAGCAAGCATGAAGGCCATGGCCATGATCCCCACCTACAATGAGGCCCTGAACATCGAGCCTCTCCTAAGGGAGATTCTGCGCCAGGGACCGGACATCGGCGCGGTGGTGGTGGATGACAATTCCCCGGACGGCACGGCGGCCATCGTCAAGCGTCTCCGGGAAGAAGATCCCAGGGTCCACCTGTTCCTGCGCATGAACGAGCGGGGCCGGGGCACTGCGGGGGTCGCGGGCTTCAAGTACGCCGTTGCCCAGGGCGTTGATTTTATCATCGAGATGGATGCCGACTTTTCTCATCAACCCTCCTACATCTCCTCTTTCTTAAGCCAGATGGACGACTGCGACCTCCTCATCGGGTCGCGCCTGGTGGAAGGAGGGGGAGAAAAGGGGAGGCATTTCCTGCGAAAAATGATCACCCGTTCGGCCAACGCTTACATCCGCTTGATTCTAGGGCTTCCAGTGCGGGACTGCACCTCGGGCTACCGGGTCTTCCGGAGAGGGGTTCTGGAAGCGATCGAGCTGGACCAACTCATGGCCGTGGGCCCTCCCATCGTGGAAGAAGTCCTCTACAAGGTTTACAAAAAAGGCTTCCGGATCAAGGAAGTTCCCTACATCCTGGAGGAAAGAAAGGCGGGAGAGTCGACCTTCAACCGCAAAATCATGCTGAATGCCCTGATGATGATGCCAAAGATCCGCTGGAAATACCGCAATTACCCACCAAAGAACCTTTCCTAACCCGGCTGAGGCGGAACCAAAAAAATGTAGGGGTCCCGCCCTGGCGGGATGGCCGCCCGCAAGAGAAGATCTGGAAATACCGCAATTACCCATCCAATAATTAATAGCTAATTATTTCCATGTGTTAAAGACTAAAGCGGTTTTTTCTACTTCTGTTTATAATATCAATTAATAATTTTTATTGATAAATTAATTATATGATATATTATATTAGAGACTGTTCCGAAAATAATTATAAGGTTTTGAAATTAATGGAAAAGCATAGTATTTTTTGATCCTCTTAATAGGAACCCAAATTCCGTACTACCAACGTTCAGCCTCTTTAAAGAAATAAATGTAGGGGCGGCCCCCCGTGGCCGCCCGCAGGATGGGCAACCACAGAGGGTTGCCCCTACAATTTAAAAGCACCTTTAGGAGGAGTTGTTTTTGAATTGGTTGCGGCTTTGCTACACTGTGGTTGTTTATAACCATTTTCACTTTTTTTCGGAACAGTCTCTATTAGTATACTCGTAACCCTTTAGCTCTTTGAAAAAAGGTAACTGTTTCGCCTTCTGAAAGGATCTGCCAGAAATCCCCCCTGCCCCCCTTTGCAAAGGGGGGTTGGGGGGGATTTCAGCGAATGGTTTTCCAATCGGTATGGCTTGGCCAAATTTTGATATTTTTCAGATTAACGTCATGCCAAATCTGACACTTTGTTTCCAAAGAGGTAACAGCTTTATCCCCCCAGCAATTTGATAGGATTTTCAAACGGCTAAATTGATACGTATGTTCTAATTTTTCCTTCCCGGGAGAATGCCTTTTTGGACCAAGCTAAGAAGGCCAGGATTGCGGCATTTTTGATGGATTTCAAAAAAATTGTAACCGCAGGGCGGGGGTTGGACATCATCCCTCGACCTGCAAACATTGCCTGCCTTGCTGAATTAGGTTTGACCAGGAAGAACCAAAGAGAAGAAATCCTGGCCCTTACTGTGTCCGATTATTGTGAAGGCCCGGAACCAGACAAGGATAGACCCGGAGAAATCTGGGTTTTTGGGAAAAGGATAAGCGGCAAAGAGGTTTATATAAAGCTCAAGATTGCCCGAGTAGGGAAGGAAAAGATGGCCAAATGTCTATCCTTCCATCCAGCCAAACATCCGCTTTGTTTTCCCTTTGCCCAGAAAGAGAGGGGGGGTAAAAAATGAAAGGGATATGCCCGCATTGTGAAAAAGAGACCAACCTTGAATTGATTCGCTCGGAGGAGGAGATTAAAGTCCGGGGGGAGCTCATCAAGGTCAAGGCGGAATATTACAAGTGTAATTCCTGCGGCAATGAATTTGATGATCCACGCTCGCAAGATGATCCTTTGGACAAAGCCTACCGGGAGTATCGCCGTCGCCATGGAATGATGCAGCCGGAGGAGATTCGTGGTCTGCGGAAAAGGTATGGCCTTACCCAGAGCGAAATGAGAAGCCTTTTAGGGTGGGGAGGGGCAACCCTGAGCCGTTATGAAAACGGAGCCCTGCAGGATGAGACTCACGAAAAATCCCTGCGCCTGGCCGCGGATCCCCGCAACCTTTTGAGATTAATCGAAGGCGCTCCCCAGGCTCTTTCAGAGGAGAAGAGGGGGCGTCTCATGAATGAATTAAGGGCAGCGGAGGAGGAAGCCTACTCCTTCGACAGGATCTATGAAGAGCGGTTTGCGAAATATGAGGCGGATGAGTATAGCGGGTATAGAAAACTTGACTTGGCCAAGCTTTTTAACGCAATGATCTATTTCTGCAAAGGGGGCGTTCTCAAAACTAAACTAAACAAACTTCTTTTTTATGCCGATTTCAAACATTTTAGGGAATATGCGGTATCCATTACTGGAGCAAGATATGCCCATATTCCTTTCGGCCCGGCCCCGGACAAGTATGCCTATTACTTTGCTACCCTCCTGGAAGAAGGCGACATAAAGGCCGAAGAGGTCGCCTACTCGGAAGAAGCTGTAGGGGAAAGATTTGTTGCGGCAAAAGAACCGGATCTTTCTTTGTTCTCCGACAGTGAAATCATGGTGCTCGCCACCGTGAAAGAGCATTTCAAGAAATTCACGGCAAAGAAAATAACGGACTTCTCCCATGAGGAAAAGGGATATAAGGAAACCCCGACGGGAAAACTGATTTCCTATGTCTTTGCTGAAGACCTGAAGTTCTAATGTCCCCCATTTGCCATCTGGGCATGAACCTCGATTAGATTGCATGTTGTTATTTTTTGAGGGGCAGCGGAAGAGGGGAAGCCTACGGAATCCGGTTGGTTTCTCTTAGAAGTTTGACATAGTCAAGATATCTGTGATAATCTTTGCTTGTCCCCATAGAAGGAGGAAAGCCCATGCCAGAGGCTAACTCCGCACCGATCCTTTCAAATCCACCCAGCCGATTGCCAACCCTTGCGCCTGACCCCGCTCATAAACCGAAACTCATGGGTCGCCTCCGCGAATCCCTGCGCTCCCGCCATTACAGCCCAAGACCTAAGTTCCGCCATGGGCTTTTCCATTTAACTCATGATGACTTTTTTAAACCGGAAACCTCCTCTCCCCTCGCGGGAGAGGGCCTGCCCTGTGGAGCAAGATTCAATACTCCACAGGGTAAAGGTGAGGGGGATCAAAAGGAAAAGCCCCCTTCCGCCATTCCTTTGCCACACATTTGCTGGAAGCGGGTTACGATATTCGAACCGTCCAGGAACTTCTGGGCCACAATGACTTCGAGACGACGATGATCTATACTCATGTCCTTAACCGTGGCCCGGCCGGTGTTCGCAGCCCTGTGGACGGGCTTTAAGCTTTAGGAAGAGGGGTTTTAGGCGGATCCGTATAAGACGCCACGATAAAAAGCAACAAGGGACGCAAGTGGATGATATTGAAGGGATTATCGCAGTAATATTCGCCGTATCACCGGCGTGTTATACGGATCGAAAACCGATGTTCCGCATATTATGCGGATCGATCTAAACAATGTTGGCCGAGAAGAATAAGGAGGACAAATGGCTCTGCATCTGCAGATTTCCTGGGATATAAAGGCGAGTGAGCCTCGCTGGTCCCAGTTGAACAAAACACTAAGCGAGTGCCTTGAGGGTTACTCCTGGGTCAAGCCGCTCAAGACGACCTACATCGTTCAGATCCCGAGTTTGGAGGCCAGGAAAGAGATTCGAGAGCGATTGATAGCAGTCTGCCGAACCCATACCAATGAGATCAACGTTTTGATCTCCCCCGCTATGCAAGGCGGGCAATACAGTGGATGGTTGCCCAAGGATTTGTGGCCGAAAATCCAGAAACGTGCGGGAGGTGTTCAATGACAGCGCAACGCCGTCCCGAACATGATGAAGTCGAATCCTTCCTCAAGGCTGAGGCTGGACAGGAACCGACCCCGGGAGACTTCGACATCTCCCTCTCGCTCCCTGCAACAATCGAAGTCAAGATGGTCGATGCATCCATTTTGTTAGATTACGAGGTTTGGTCGTTCGGAGCGAGCGCATTGCTTTCATTTTTAGTCGGGTTTGTGGTCGCATGGGCGCAAGAGAAGGAGGCACATACAAGCAATATAATGGGTATTGTGTGTCTGATCTTCGCGGTACTCTTTGCGGCTTGTCTCATCATGGCACTTTTCAAGCGCCACACCATGAGAAAGAGAAGCAAGACAATCCGGCTGAAGACGTCGAGAGTCGGCGAGATAAGACCGGACAAGAAGACCGGCCAACCATGAGGTCCACCTTACCGTGAACCCGCCGCGGGTTCACGTCCGGTGACCTCTGTCGTTCGGCAAAGAAATAACAAGAAAAGGAAATAACATGGGAACAAAACAATACACCGTTTACAGAATGAAAGATCCCCGTGGGCCAGACGGCTATATGTATCATGCGGATGGCCGGGTCATTCGTGAGGCAATAGCGGCTGGCAAGATTACCGAGAATGACACGTGGGACCCGGAAAGAGAGAATCTCATTGCTAAACTTAGGGCGAAAGGAGTCGAAGTATGATTGGACCGCTCTTCAGATTAGCCATCGAAGTGGCAAAGAAGGTTCCTTGGTGGAAGACCGCAGCGATCGCTGCCGCGACTGCTGCTGCCACCACCGCTGGTGGAGCTGCAGGCTCCAAAGCCGTCGAGAAAATCATGCGGGACAGAAAGAAGAGTCCGGAACGGAGGATTGCTAAACTTGGCAAACTCAAAGATTCCGGCGAGATCACTGAGCAGCAGTTGGAGGAATTAAAGAAGACCGTTCTCGACACTTACGCTAAATTGTGAGGAGTCCGCATGGACATCACGCTTAAGATACGATTCAGTATTCCGTCAACCCTAATGATGGACGATTTCAAGCGGCAACTCACACAGTCTGGTTTCTTCGTGGAGAAAATCACCCCAGCCCTCCCTTGCGGACAGGAGATTATGGCTTATGTCATGACGGGTGTATTTCATGGTGAATGGCAGGATTTGTTCACAGCGTGGCGGCGTGCCTCCACAAAGGCCGCTATTCAAGAAGCCATCCTGAATGAGACGAAAGATGAGAAATAATGGAGCCGAGCAAGGCACTCCAGCGGATGGCTACAGCCACCGCTGACCTAAAAGGTGTGTGCCGGGCATGGCACAGAGCTTGCGAGGTGAGGCTTCGACTGAGCTCAGCCGAAGTCAAGTCCTCGCGCCAGGTATTAGCGGAGCCAAAGTCCTGGACTGGCCTTTGCTCTTCCTGGAGGCTATTCCGATGCATTTGGCGTTTCTCGCTTGTACCAACGCTACTGATCTTGACTGAATCTGCCGAATCGGCAGGTACGTGATCCGTATGCCTAGTGATGAGGGAGGGGGGAGGCCGTGAGGCCTCTCCCTATCCCGATTATATGGCTTAAAATTGAAAAATGCCGTATGTATTAGGCAAATCGCTGAAAATATAAAATATGGCAAGCTATATACAAATTCATAGGAGGACAGCTTTTTGATCATCAAACCTTTAGTCCCACATTTGCCCAATCTAAAGATTGAAATCCAATCTTGCTATATTGGACCGAAATACCAGCCTACTCAACGTGAACTTGAGCAATTACCTTATTCGTTGGAGGCATCGTATAATGCCGTAAGAATCCTAACTGCAGATGCGAACCGAATTGTGGATGAGTACAGGGAATGGAGAGAAAAAGTCAAACGCAGTAGCATAATTATACCCGGTAGGCCCTGTGAAGAGCTTGCGTTCATGATTGATAATTTCTTGGACGCTGCTCGCCGAACCCAAAACGCCTTACAACCATATCTTAGCAAAAGTTTGGGAATTTCAATTCCCAAAAGCATGGCGAACCTTATTAACAAAATTGAAAACAAATCAATCGAATTGCCTAAAGAAATTGAAGCTCTTCTGCTCGGATATTGGAAAAACCACGGGTTGATCCTAAAAGAATATAGAGATGCCGCCCAACATCACTGCGTGGTATCATCTGACGTTATATTGAAGTTTGATAGAAATGAGGCGTTCCTCTATTTGAGCCTCGTAAATAATCCTAAAGAAGTAAGCATGAAGGGTCCAAGCGCGGTTCGATGGGAAAGCCCCTTTGTTCATGCAATACCTTTTGTAATTAAAAGCTTTTTTGCTTTATTGGAAGTTATTCATAATGTTACGTTCATATTACTATCAATGTCTCCAACTGACAAAAAAGAGGTTCAACAAACTGAATTCAGTCGAAAAGAAGTTAAGAACCCGCTTGAGGTTTTTGAAATTCCTTCAACGCAATGGTTTGAAAATGAAGTAAAGCGTTGTCGTAACGCACGGATTTTAAGTAGATTTATGCGACCGACTACCAAATATTTGACAGGCTATGTTTTTCCATACGATCAGATCACGTGTATCATGTAAGAAGGGGGTAGCCGTAGGAGGAACGTTGTAGAAGCGAGAAGTCTTGTGAGTTATGCGGCGGTATGTGGATATGGGATGTCTTTGACGCAGGTGGCGAAGGATTTAAATGTATCGAAACAGAGTGTTCTTCGGGGGGTGGAAAGGGGAGAAGAAGGATTTAAGAAGAGGAAGTGGAGGTTAGCAGATTTTTTAGAATAACGGAATTATCGGAACTACATCCCCCTCTACCCCTCTACTACATCCCGCTCTACGTGGATCATCATCGAAGATGAATACGGTCGCGATCCTGCCATACAGTACAAGAACACGAGTGTCATTCTATATCCACTCACGATGATTTCAAAGAGAATCGAGCGGGGCGAAGAGGTCGATATCTTCGAGTTGTACAATGGAGTCGCAGCAGAAGCAGAGAATCTCATCAAGAAGGGCTACTAGAAGAAGGGCATAACAAGGCCCCACACGCGGATGGCCTACAGCTCCGCTTTCGGCCACCGGTGAGAGCCGGCGTTAGGCGTAATACATTTGAGATTAGAGACGGTGGAAAATTGAATACAGGGAGGGAGCGGTGATAAGAATAGCAATAGTTTTAGCAATGTTTGCGGCGGGACTATTAATACCCGCATTGTCTCAGGCATCTGATGCGACTTTAGAAACCTCTCATCTTACAGTGACTGACACCACAGGCAAACTTTCAAATGAGCAACTAAAACGATTAGCCGACCATGGGCAGGAGACACTGAATAGAATCCTCGCATTCTGGTCTGCTGATCCTGGAATAGGCCGGTTTGGAAAAATAAGAATATTTTTTGATTCGCCGCGAAGAGATGTCTATTCCAGCGTTTTTTATTGGGACAAGAAGGGAGATCAGAGAATTCGCATCGTTCGGGTTTTCGGCACTGATGGAGCACCGCAAATGATGGCCCACAAGCTTACGAGCGCTGTATTCCCCCAAAAGGACAAATTGATTCGCAACATGATGGGTATTCTTACAGAAGCGCAAGTCGGCAATCCGATGACATTTCCCATGTGCGGATTCAGCAGTGACGAATGGGTATTGGCTCTTTTAGAAACGAAATCATACATCCCTCTCAACGAATTGGGACCGGATCATGAGTCCTGGGGGATGAAGGACGACGGCGGCGGCAGGCTCTCGATTCATGATAAAGCCAAACAACACAAGGCCTATGCCGAAACAGGGTCCTTCGGCAACTATCTATTTCAGACCTATGGAATCAAGAAGATAAAGCAGTTCCACCGGCTTTCCCATGAGAAGGATCGGCCATGGCAGGATGCGTTCGGGATCGGTATGCAAGAACTTGAGGCGAATTGGCTCAAGACCCTGAGAGCGAATGGAAAAACAAGAGAGGAAAATGTTTTGATAGTATTGAAGTTGTTTGGAATAAACCCCGGTACCGCCTGTGCGGAGGCGCAGAAGCTGGCACCCAGGAAACGGTAAACAGAGGCAGCATGATTCTCGGTATTCCGGGTCGGACCAGGGTAACGATTTGATAGAAATGGCAAGGGCTAGCCGCCACTACCTTCCAGGTTATGTATGGCACATTACCCATCGGGGTCAAAAGAGGGAATTCCTGTTGAAATTTGCCCGAGATCAGCGTCGACGGTTACAGTGGCCGAAATGTCTATTCTTGGGATCTATCCGATTGATTAAAAATGACTTTGCGTGGTCCGACCCGGATTAAGCGATAATTGGGAAGTGGATTTCATTGAGTGAAATTTACGGATGCAGCTTTCATGGTAGGCTGCAAGGAGGTGGAAAATGTCAAACAAACCAATTGGTCGGACGCAGCGCGGGCTATTAGAGATGATCATCGAATGGATCATCCGTCTCCCGGAGTTCATACTTAGCATCTTTCGGCCTGGCCCGAGAATTGACGGCTTTACACCCGTACAGGGTTACCCCGGCACGGTGCTGGAGATCGACGGCGCGAAGTTCAGCGCTACCCGCGCCGATAATCACGTGATGGTGGGAGGCAAGGATGCCCTCGTGCTGGAAGCCTCCCCCACTCGACTCAAAGTCATCGCCACCGTCGGCACTGAGACGGGCCCCGTCCGTGTAAGGGTGGGTAACCTCACGGGGGTCGGGCCCTATAACTTCGAGGTGCTGAAATACCCGGCCGCCGATTCAGAGGAGGACGGTCCGCCGATCCTCCACATGGGCGCGGGAAAAGGACAGGCCGGCGGCCTGCCCTCCACCGGCACCATCCGTCTGCTGGTGATGCCCGTGCATCCGTCCGACCGGGTTCCAGCCAACCCAGCCAACGCGCGACAAGCTATTATTAACGAGTTCAACCACGCCCGTACCTTCTACCTACAGGCCAGCTACAACACCCTCACCCTGGGAACCAGTGCAACCAACGCTAACATTACCGTCGGCAACTGGCACCAACTCAGCGGGAACTACTCGGAGTATGTACGTCTAAATGCGCGCCCCGGCAAGGAAAAGGACGACTGGTGGGTCCCTAACGTCATCCCGGGCGCCATGGAACGACTCCATGCCGAGACCGCTTGGGCCGCGGAGGACCAGGGCCATGACTTGGACGACTTCGACATGATGGCTGTCGTCATCTTCGGCAATGGGCAATTACTCCGCGCCTGGGGAGATATGAAGAAGTCCAGCTTCAGTTACGATAATGTTGCCCAAAACCTGCACATCAACATCCCGGTGGGCCACGACGTGTATCTGGTTGATCTGGCCGAGACAGCGAATTGGGGTCGCATCGCCCATGAGATTGCTCATAACATCGTGGATGGGGGAATCAAGCAGGCAGCCTTGACGCAGCCCGAGGACGTGTACCTTAGTGGCCTAATCGATCCCAAAGTGGCCACTGCCGAGGAATTCGAGTTGATGGGCGACCACGATGAGCATCCACTCTTCTCCGGCTTCTTCATGCGGCAGCTCAAGTGGTACTCCAACGCGAACATTGTGGAGTTGGCCTGGGATCGCAATCCCTTCCCACCACCTGGGCAACCAGCCGCTGAGTACGATATCGTGGCTCATGGGCTTACCCAGAACACCAACCCCAATCGCTACCACCTGGTGCGCATCAAGATTACCCAGGGCCTTTCCTATTATGTGGAGGTGAGGCAACGGCCGGATCCAACCGCCGCCACACCTCAGGTCTTTGATGAGAACTTCGACAAGAATATCGTCCCGGCTGGTGCAGCCAATTATGGCGGTGCTGTTGTCACCGCAGCCCTTTCGGATGTAATCAATATGAACCAGGAGATGCGGCTCATCACACTACTACATGACTCCCGCGTGCTCAAGACAGGTGATGTGGTCACTGATCCTCTCCGTAGCATCAAGATCTCAGTGGTGAACGATAATGTAGTGGCCCGACCGCAAGTCTGCCGCGTCCGGGTGGAATGGGCACAGACGATCAGTGACGATCCCAAGGGTCAGTTTGACTTATGGGTCACCAAGTGGGACAGCAACTATCAGAGCGACGACATCTGGGTTGATCGTAATCCGTGGGGCACGTACGACCATGCGGACACGGCGGGGAACCCTGTGGACAATGGCGATAAACCCCGGCCCAATGAGATCAACCACTTTTGGGGCCGGGTTCACAACAGTGGACAGATCGACGCCACTAACGTGCGCTTGGCCTTCTATGCTGTGGAACCGCCCGGAGTAGGTGACAACGGCAACTGGACACCGCTGCCAGGTAGCCCGAAGATCATTTCTGTGAAAAAGAACGATTCCGCCAAAGACTTCATCAATTGGACGCCTGTGGTGGGCAAGCACACCTGCCTGAAGATCGTAGCCGAACAGCAGCTCGGAGAGGTATCTGGCGGCAATAACTCCGCCCAGGAGAACGTCTCCGACTTTGAAGCGGCAGCGTCCAGCGTGCCCAATCCGGTAATCATCACGGTGGCGGTACGCAACCCACTAAAGGAACGCACTGTCGCTCTGATCTCCGTGCGGGGTGTGCCTGAAGGCTTCGTAGCCCAATTCCCGCACGCTTGGGTCTGGTTGGATCAAAGGCAGGAGCGGTTGTTTGACCTCACGGTAGTCCCGGTGTGCGATGTTGACTACTATCATAAACAGGAGATTCCCAGAGCCAACGTGGTAGTGGATGGGTGGATCCCTCACTCCTACAGACGTCAGATGCCTTCAGGAGATTATCCGGGCTCCGTCATGCTGCCTATGGGCGGGATAACGGCTCGCGTCACCCCCAAGTACCGTAGCGAGATCACACTGGAAGAGGATCAGGATTACAATCGCCCTGAAGCAGTCGGACTGCGTGGCGAGATCAATCCGCCCATTGGTAATCAGCCGGTGCGAGTGGACCTGACAGATCCCAAGGGCCGGCTACGCGTGCAACAGGTCTTCACCAATGCTGGTCATTTTCGCGCTGTTTTTGACCTAACCCGTGCACCGTCCGAAGACCCGTTGGGCAGAGAACCAGGCGAAGGGGAACGGCCCATCTCAGGCGACTACCGAGCACAGGCATTCATCATCAACGCACCCCGGGTTGCTGAAGCTGAATCCAACGTGGTACACCTGAAGAAGTAACAAGCGGGGAAAGTGGCCTATGTTCCAAGCCGCTTTCCCCATTGGTGAGTTTCACTGTCATTCCGCATTCCGGGTCGGACCAGGGCAACTACTTGATTTTTAAAATGAACATCCTTCAAAAAGATTATTTTTGGGTCTTAAGGGGGCATTTTTGAACCTAAAATCACGCTTCTAAGGTGATAGAAATGGCAAGGGCTAGCCGCCACTACCTTCCAGGTTATGTGTGACACATTGCCCATCGGGGTCATAAGAGAGAATTCCTCTTGAAATTTGCCCGGGATCAGCGTCGATGGTTACACTGGCCGAAATGCCTATTCTTGGGATCTATCCGATTGATTTAAAATGACTTTGCGTGGTCCGACCCGGATTAAAAAGATTAAAAGAAAGATTAAGGATTGAGGGACGCTTGATGGTCAAGAAAGACGTCAAACGTTGGTCCCAGCAGGTCACCGAGACCAGTAACGCGCTGGATCTTGAACAGGGGGTGTTCTCCTGGGACGATCCACGCAGAATCGCTCGCTCACTCAAGTGGTCCGCCGACAACAGCGATCGACGCAAGAGTTCCGCGTTTAGTTCCGCAATGTCCATGCTCAACTACTACATCAACCGTGCCGGGAAGAAGCTTCCCCCCCAACAACGTGAAATCCTCGAAAAAGCCAAGGAAGAACTTCGGGAACTCTATGGGAAGCCTCGTCGCCAGCCCGGCTGATCTTGCGAACGCCCCTGTCTCCAGGGAAGGGCAAGCCACCCCGAAAGACACTTTATCCCCCCAGCCGCCTAACAACTCGGTGGAACCGAACCGCTTAGCTCTGAAAGATGGAAACTTGCCTTGCCCGCAAGGTCGGTGTAGAGTGAAGTAAGCGCTGCCTTCGGTAATTCCGGGACATATCACTTAATTCTTTTTGATACATTTGTGGGTAAGAAGTAATATCGGGTCATGGCGAAGATGGCTCGTGGGGAAAAAGACTGGGCGCAATTTGCAGAAGGGGAGACCAGAGCGAAAATTGCATGATTCCAGGAAATAACCGAGGTGCCCCCCGAATTCGCCCTGAATTCCGCGGAGGTTGATGATGAAACCCGGGTTCAAGAAATGGATAAAAATATTTGTGGTTGCATTGGTGGGTATCCTTCTTATCGCCACGGCTGCCTTTCAAATCTTCTTCCGGCTTCCGATTCCTTCATACACCGGAACTATTGATGTCCCGGGATTGAAAGAGCCGGTTGAGGTCAGGACGGATGAGCATGCGATCCCACATATTTTTGCCAACAACGATGAAGACCTGTTTTTTGCCCAGGGTTATATCACGGCACGGGAAAGAATGTTTCAAATGGATTTGACCCGTCGCGCCGGCAGGGGCGAACTCTCTGAGCTCTTTGGAGATAAAACCGTGAAGACCGACAGATATTTTAAAACCCTGGGATTCTACCGTGCCGCGGAATCGGAATATAAGAATTTGACTCCTGAGACCAAGGTCGCGGTGGATTCATACACGCGAGGGGTCAACGCCTATATTTCGACGGTAAGGCATCTTCCAAGAGAATATGTAATCTTGGGCGTGAAACCGCAGGAGTGGAAACCCGCTGACAGCATCGTAGGGGCACTCTTGATGTCCTATCGGCTGAATGCCCCGAGGGGCATTAAACCTTTGCTGCACCAGATCAACCTGCATGCCGGACCGGAAGTTCTGAAAAAACTTCTCCCCTGGATACCGGCGTCGGCGCCGGTTATTTCCGGCGAAAAAGATTCGGTCTCCTCGGCGATTCATTTTGATCAACCCAAGGATTGTCTCAGGGCGGCGGTCACCGGGATCGAACCCATATACTGTCCCATCCCTTTAAGAATGAGGGCGAGCAACTGGATGATTTTCTCCGGATCAAGGACCACTACGGGAAAGCCCGTTTTCACAGGCAGCCCCGATCTCGAAGCCACGATTCCCTCTCTCTTCTATATGATACACCTGAAAGGTGCCTCTTATGATGTGATCGGCGGTTCGATAGCCGGTCTGCCGGGCGTCCATGCCCTCGGATTTAATGGAAAGCTGGCATGGAGTATTACGGTGGGGAATGGAGATAACGTCGACTTCTACACCGAAAAACCCAATCCCGCCAATCCTGACCAATACCTGACAGAAGACGGTTACAGAGATTTTATGGTGATAAACGACAGGATCAGAATCAAATCAAAGGACGGCTTCAATGAGGAAATAATTAGGATAAAATTATCAAGGCATGGTCCCGTTGTAGGCGATGTCATGCAGGGCCTCCCGGAAAACTGCAGCATGTTGTGGCCGGGGATCATGGGGCGCGACGGGACCCTGAACGGTCTCCTGGCGCTGAACCGGGCCGGAAATTTCGAGGAGTTCCGGAAAGCCCTGGGCATGGTACGGGGTGCGAGTGTGCATATCGGGTATGCGGATGTGGATGGCAACATCGGCTATCAATACATGACGACATTCCCCGTGAGAAGATCGGGTGAAAATTCCGTGCCGATGCCCGGGGAAAAAGGGCAGCACGACTGGAGCGGATTTATTCCGTACGAAAAGCATCCGTTCGCATTGAATCCGCAAAAAGGATATCTGGCATCGTTCAATCAGATGCCCGCGAAATGGGATTTCTACGGTACGTCCTATTTTCTTTTTGAAAGGGCATACCGCTTTGAGGAGATGGTGACAGCCAAAAGCAAATTCAGCCCGGATGATATCAGGCGTATGCAGAATGATACCGGCTCTCACGTTGCGAAGAGGTGGGTTCCATTGATTTCCAACGCCTCTTCCAGGGAGGGATCTCTTAAACCATATGTTGCGATGCTGGCGAATTGGAATCAGTCCGTCAGCGCGGAAAGCCCGGAAGCGACCCTTTTCAATTCTTTCATCAAGCATTTGATCAGAAACGCGTTTGAGGATGAGCTCGGCCAGCCCATGATTGATGAACTGTTCAAGGATCTACACGTATCCATTCCGCTTCAATGGCTTATACGATATATGGGCGATAACACGAATGTCCTATGGGATGATCTAAAGACGGAATCCGTCAAGGAAACAAGGGATGACATGATCGTCAAGAGCATGAAAGATGCGGTTGATGAGCTGAAGAGCAGATACGGCGACGATACCGGAAAGTGGGCCTGGGGCAAGGTCCACAAGATGACGATCAGGCATCCTCTTGGTGGGTTTCTGCCATTCTTGAATTTAGGGCCATACTCGTATCCCGGCGATGACTTCACGATCCATGCCGGCTGGTGGAAACGCGACAACCCCTTTGAAATGTACAGCGGTGCGGCTATCCGAATCGTGGTGGACATGGCCGATCTGTCAACCATGACGATCATCAGTCCTCCGGGACAGTCCGGACATTTTTTAAGCCCCTACTACAGCGATCTGGCCGAGACCTGGGCAAAGGGGGAACAGGTACCGGCTCACTACACTTCCGCCAGGGAGCTGAAAAACGAATTGATGTTGATACCAGGGAAAAAATAAAGTTGTCGTATCCCGGGTATTCCGTATTCCGGGTCGGACCAGGGCAGCTGTTTAATATTCCAAATCACCATTCTTCAAAAAGGAGTTTTTTGGGTCCTAAAATGTAGTAGGGTCAAACCTTTATTCTTGACAATGCATGATGTTTCTTTATTAAGAAAAAGATGGTCTTTGTGAAAAGAATGTGAGCCAGCCAAAGTCAAGGATAAAGATTTGACTCCAATTGCACAGCTGCAGGCGGTCGGTCCGAACCAGCACTGCAGCTGGAGACCAACGGGCCTTCGGCCCGCAGCTCGGCCGCGGGCCCCGTTAGATTTTGTAGATAAGCAAGGTCTTCCTGATTGCAGAAAGAGACCGCTGTACGGCTTTCTGAACAAAGTCGATTAAGGGATTTGAATAATGAGACTTAGTTCCAAGGCATATGAGCATTTGGTTTGCCCCGATTGTCGGACCCGACTTGTCGAGACTGAACAGGGCATCTGGGGTTGCACCAATGGCCATAATTTTCCCGAAATCAATGGCGTTCTTGTTTTGAGGTCGGACTTAGATTCCCATCCGGTATCTCCTCAAGGAGGGGATGGCTCCATAGAGATAGAAAAACTCTTGACTCTCGATGGAATCCTCGGGGTGCTTAAAAAAATCATAGGAACCAATTATGTGCCCTATGGGTTTAACCCGCAAGAACTTATCCAACCCGATGATCTAGTTCTAAATTTGGGTTCCGGCATGGCGGCTGGTAATTCCCCTTCTATGGTCAATCTTGACTATTTTCTCTTTCCTTGTATTGACGTAGTGGCGGATGCGCATAATATCCCCTTTGAGGATAGTTCCTTTGATGTTGTGCTCTCGGAGTTCATGTTAGAGCATGTCCAGGATCCATTTCGTATTTGCGCAGAAATGTCGAGGGTATTGAAGCCGGGCGGTACCCTTTATGTTTCTTATCCTTTCATCCATCCCTATCATGCTTTCCCCAGTGACTATTTCAGGTTTACCCATCAGGGATAGCAAGCAATGTTTGTGGGCATGGATGTTGTACGAGAGGGACCGTTGACAGGCCCTGCTTGCAGATGGATAGGAGCCACGGCAGACATTTTCACTTTCTGGATCAAGGTGGCAAAGATCCGGATTGCTATGCGAGCCTTGATCCTAGTCCTGCTTAGTCCTATGAAGTTTCTGGATTTGGCTTTCAATAGACTCCTAGAGTCAAAATTTCATGCTGTTACCTTATTCAGTATCTTGCGCAAGAAAGGGACAGATTAATGGTCGAGTTTCGACAAGCTTTGCATGGATAATGAAAAATTAGTGAGAAACTGGCATCAGTCGATAATAAAAGAATGCCAAAAGCGTATGGGGCGAAACCTGACCGGGGAAGAAGAGATATTTATTACCTCACGTGGCGGGTTTATGGCACTTGAAATGATCGAAGACACAGTAAAAAGACTCGTTGGAAAGGAGTTGGAAGCATATTTGAATTCTGAATCAGAAAAATAAATGTTTAACTTCTAACCATGCGGTTCAACCAAGACGCGCCAAAAAGCGGCGCGCCTGTTAATCGCCGTGTTAGAAAGGGATTGAAACTATGAGCAGGGGCAGCAACTTCATTGCTCTGATGGCATTGCTCATCCTGGGCATCGGGTGCCTGGAGAGTTCCGATTCGATAGAGAGCATTAGCATGGATTTCCCGCACGGGGAAACACGATTGCTGGTACAAAGAGACGGAGAAGCATTTCTCTTCTATGGTGCACTTCCTTCGCACCAAAAAATAGGCAAAGGTACCTTCGATCTTGATAAACTATACAAACAACTGAAGTCACATTTGCATGAGAATGTGCCAAGAGAGAAATGGCCTAATCCGAAATCGAAGGCTGGAATGGTAACGATTAGATTCCAAAACAAGAGCCAAAAGGATTATCTTATTTTTGACGAGGATCTTGCGAAGCTTATTCTTGACAAGGCGAGGCAAAATATTGCCGGTCGGATGCCGTAGTTTTGCAACCCGTATTCCGGGTCGGACCAAGCTAAGTATTTGATATCGCAAACCAAGGGCGTGATGGCCGTCCTATTCTCTTGTTCGCCTTTCCCCCTTTTTTTTGACCTAGCCTCCTCTATGTGATTATAATGTAATTACAACGCATCGGGAGGGACTGTCAAATGAAGACCCGTTTAATCCGCATTGGTAATTCGCGGGGTGTCCGGCTGCCTAAGACAATCATCGTGCAGGCCGGTTTGACCGATGAAGTACAGCTGGGCGTTCGGGATGGGGCCATTATCATCGCGCGCGTTACCTCTGCCCGCTCAGGATGGGCCGGGGCGGCCAGGCAAATGCGCCAGCTCGGTGACGACCGGTTACTTGATCCACCCCTTCCTACCCGCTTTGACGAAAAGGAGTGGAGGTGGTGATGACTGAGGCGGTTCGTCGAGGCGATGTATTTCTAGTCAGTCTGGACCCGACGCGAGGGGACGAGATCCAGAAGACCCGCCCGTGTGTAGTCGTCTCGCCGGACGAGCTTAATTCGAATTTGCGAACTTTTATTGTGGCTCCACTCACGACTGGGGGAGATCCCTCTCCCTTCCGTGTACCATGCCGGTTTGAGGGTCAGGCGGGGTATGTAGTGATTGACAAATTCGCACCGTTGATCGTGAGCGCTTGGTGCGTAGGCTTGGGAAGTTATCGTCATCCACGCTGGGGCGCGTTCTCGCCATATTGCAGGAGATGTTCGCCGACCGGTAGGCCGGCACGGACCAGCCTAGCTAGTTTTCATCCGGAAACTCCCTCTCCCCTTGAGGGAGAGGGTTGGGGTGAGGGGGATGCGGATAGAATGCCTTGAAATTCTTCGCCTTAATCACCCCCACCCTCACCCTCCCCCGTCGAGGGGGAGGGGAAAATAGGGTTTCCGGATGGACACTGGCTAATGGTTAATGCAAGAGAACAGCTTCCGCAAAGGTGGTTTTTGGGTTCCGGAATCTGAGGATCATTTGGAAGATTCGCTGGATCTATTGAAACTATCCGGGGAAAAGCGAGGTTGAAACAGCCGGCCAACAGATGGCCGCCTGACTTTAGAGAGGCTTTTCCCATCCGAAGTTCAAGTCATCCTGGGCATGGCCTTCGATCATCTTTTTCTCCACCTCCAGGCGGAGGGCTTCGAAGGCCTCCGAATCCATCTGCTCCGGCACATCGATGGGTTCCCCAAAGCGGACCAGAACCCGGCTGAAGGGCTTGGGGATCAGGGAACGGTCCCAGCTGCGTGCGACCCAG
>Ga0315294_10001987_pt1 | contig 22459 bp, 22 predicted proteins | sample YL17G13_40_MG_FD_203626 | JGI IMG/M metagenome (GOLD analysis project Ga0315294, IMG submission 203626) | Sediment microbial communities from Yellowstone Lake, YNP, Wyoming, USA - YL17G13_40 | ecosystem: Environmental > Aquatic > Freshwater > Lake > Sediment | place: USA: Wyoming | collected...
ATTGATGCTTGTCAATATTTCTGCAATTGTGTTCACGTTTTTATTCTTGCCTGTACTGGGAAAGTTTGCAGACAGATACGGAAACAGAGAACTCTTGAAGATAGGCGGCATCTTAATTCCATTTCTTCCTTTGCTTTGGTTGTTTTCAGGCAATCCTTGGTATCTTGCCTTTGTTCCACAACTTTTAAGCGGGCTTGGATGGACTTCGTTCAACCTTGCATCAAGCAATTTTATTTATGATGCAGTAACTCCTCAGAGAAGGGGTATTTGCATAACGTATTTCAATGCTTTCGTTTCTGCCGGGACATTCTTGGGGGCCACAGTTGGAGGAGTCATTGCCACTTACGTTCCAATTACGTTCATGAATAATTTGCTGTTCCTCTTCGTTATCTCAGGGGTGTTAAGGGGGCTGGCAACTATAATAATGCTGCCGAAAATCAAGGAAGTAAGAGATGTACGAACGCCGAGTTCAAACCCTCTTGTCTATATCAAAGAGATGAATTTGGTTGAGGGAGTGATTTACGAGACATTAAATGACGCTAAGGTTCTGAGAAACAGGTTTTTCAAGCCAAGAAACTGAGTAGCCTCTCACCAGTCCATTCTCTCATTACACCCCCCCAGACTAAGGCTTATTAAGGAATTTATAAACCTAAACACACCTGTGCGGTCTGGGACTAATCTGGAAGGGATAATCTCCTTATGAGTGTCGTTTGTTATTTACTAAAACCCATTTTTTTAAGATATTTAGTTGTTTTCTTCAAACCTAACTTTGAAGCCCTGGCTTGAACTGACTTTTGTTTCCTATTCAATTTTTTAGCAAGCTCTTTTGTTTTTGTATTAGGAAACATTTTCTTTAAAACTTTAATTTCTTCTTTTGAGAATACTCCAGTTACAAGTTTTTTTGCCATAATAGTTCCCTTCTAAAAATAACATTATTTCTATAAATACTATTTTACCAGTTTACTTAGCCATGTCCTTGAGAGCTTTGAAAGGCCGGATCTTGATGACTTTGCGAGCGGGCTTGGCTGCAAAGACCTGCTCCAGCTTGGTGAACGGGTTGATGCCCTTCCGTTTGGGGGTGGCCGGCTTATTAATGACTTTGATCTTCATCAGACCCGGCAAAGCAAAGACACCAGGGCCTTTCTTGCCCACGGCATCCTTGATCTGGTCTGAAAGGGCATCGAACACCGACGCTACCTGCTTTCGGGAAAGCTGCGTAGCCTCGGCGATGTTGGACAGAATCTCACTCTTCGTTGCGGGTTTGGTACTCTTTGCCATTATGCTGCTCCTTAGTCTGGGATATTCCCATATAACATAGTATATTCTTGCTCAGCTACACCACTGAGCCTAATTTCCAATAGAATATCAAACCCTGTCTTGAAAAACAAGATTTTAAACTTTATCTCGAAGATATTTCAGTCACAATAATTGCAAAAATACGAATTTGACCACCGATTATCGGATATTTGACGCACCTCAACCAGTGCCCCGTCAACAACGTGTGTTTTTCAGCAATTCTTAGTATTATCCAGACCCGATGGGCACCGTTTTCAACTGACTGATACGCTCAAGGATTTCCTGAAACACCTTTTTTAAATGTTGTATTATTTTTGCCCATTTTCAAATTCCTTTTTTTATAGTGTAAGAAAACTCAGGCTATAGCCATACCGTCGTTGCAAAGTCCTACCTGCCATTTTCAGATTGTCCGCCGCCGTTTATACTTCTCCAATCAAGACCGCTAAGCCCTACCGCTTCCGCTGCAGCAATCCGAGCCTTTATCTGCTCGATACTCAAAGGCTCTTGCTGCATCTTCTCACCGCCGGTCGTTATGTCCGTTCCTTCCCTAAAACCGTGATTAGCTGACAATATCAACTTCGCTATTGTTGGGTTGTAAGTCCCCAAGAGACCCCTATTTATAAGCTCTCGCTTCTGATAATCGTGAAGTTTGCTTAAAGCCGTCAAAAATTCAGGGTTTTCCTTCGCCCAATTCTTCAAAGTATTGACCACGACCCCAAAGTAAATTGCCAACCCTTCCATAGTCGGCAACTCTGCTTGATTCCCTTTTTTTAGACTTTGCTGGATGTACTTCGCCACCTTCTCAATGAGTTCTGGCTCGTACTTACTCGGCCTTCCCACAGGAAGTTTCTTTCCATCAGTTTTTTGTTTTCTTTTCTTTGCCATTTGCTTTACTCCGTTTTTGATGTTTTGATTAAGGTTTTAATTTTCGCTTTGATAGATTCCGGCAGGTTCGGCCAAGCGGTGATTATCTGCTCAAGTTCGGGGTGATTTTGCAGGAGTTTACACAAACTGGCACACAAACTGCCGTTTTCGCTTCCTGTAAGTTCTTTGTTATTAAGTGGTTCTGTATTTTCGCTCAGGGGTTCGAATCCCCTTGGGGCTAATTTTAATCAACTATGTTGATTAAAATAGAGCAGGAGAATAGTAGAAGGAGAACGATAAAACAGGAGAAAAAGAAAGGCGCATGTTTTATCTTGCTGACGTCAATACCATAATTTCTTTTGCCACGATGTCGGCAATAATAAGCTGCTGAGGCGAAGCCGGAGTCGGCGGCATTGATTTTATCTGTGCCGGTTGGGGTTTTATTTCCTGCCCGGGTGATTTTCTTTTAAGGGCCGCTATTTTTCTCTGCTGGGCAAGAATCTGCTTCGCCAGGTCAAGTGAAGGCATTTCGCCTGAACGGTCCTGCCGCTGCGAACGGCTTATTTTTTCGACCATCTGACTGATGAATTCCTTTTCGCTGGCACCGGCAACGGGTGGGTGTGCTGCTCCGTCGCTAAAGCTATGTAGCGTCGGCGACTGTATAGTTTTGTCTTTTAAGATGTCCTCAAAGGCAGGCATAACATGTAAAGAAGATTCCGCCTTGGACAAGTTTGAATTTTGCGGCAGGGACGATTTGTTCGACTGCCGAACGGCTTTTGAAACGTTTTGTTCTGTCCGTTTGTCGTTGTTTTCATCGTTTTCCATAAAAACCTCCATGTACTACTATTTTATCATAAAGCAGGGATTTGGCAAGAAAAAAATATTTATGAAGAGTTCTAAGTATGTTTTCTATAGGAAGTTACGATTATTTTTCTGGGCCGAGGGAGAATTGCGTAAACGGCATAAGGGGAAATTCCTGCATAAGAGCCGTCAAATCATCTATCGTAACCTTCTTAATCTTTTCAATTTCCTCTTCTATTGGCCGATATTTTTTCAAATAAGTCCAGTTGATACCAAGCTCAGCCAGTCTTTCCATCGGAATTTCGTTTTTGATTGTAATTGCCGACAGGACCTTGTTCTTTGCTTTTTGCAGCTCGTCAGCGGAAATTTTTCCCCTATAAAGCGATTTGAAAATGTCTTCAACAATTTGCAGAACCTTTGAACAATTTTCTTCAGGAGTTCTAATATAACTGTAATACGCTCCAACACCGTCCATCGCTTCACAGTGCATTGTCGCAGTCTCGGCGATGGCCGTATCGACAAGCTGCCAGAAGAATCTTGAGCCTATATCATCTCCTATGATTTTAGCGAGCAGCGTCGCGGCATCAGCCCTGTCGTCCTGATACGAAACGGTCGGACTCATCAGGCCGATATGCCGGCAGGTCAGATTCTTTTTCTTCTGATGTTCTTTTTTCGCAGTGCCGGCGAAATATTCGGTTTTTCTATCGGCATGTTTAGGCTGCCAATCGGCACAGCCGGTTTCTAAATAATCGCAGATTTTTTCAAATTCGAATTTTCCTGCGATTACAACGGTTATATTGTTCGGGGCATACCTGCTTTCGAAATATTCTCTCATCTGTTTGCTCGTCAGGGCTTTTATACTTTCGACTGTGCCAAGAGCTTTTATGCTACAGGGATGTTCACCGAAATGTAACGCCTTGCAGTTTTCGTGAACATCGTAATGCGGCAGGTCTTGGTACATTGCGATTTCCTCGAGGATGACATTTTTTTCCATATTGAAATCATCATCCCTCAAAGCCGGACGCATAAGCTGACACCACAGTTGTGCGGTTTCATAAAGCTGTTCAGGCAGAATCGCGGCATAGTAAATAGTATATTCATCGCCTGTTTGAGCGTTGTATATCGCACCAAGTCCATCGAAACGGCGATTGACATCATAAGTTGAAAGTTTATCGGTTCCTTTGAAGAGCATATGTTCGAGATAATGACTTACGCCGGCGATGTTGTTCGTTTCGTCGCGCGGACCTGTCTTGACGAAGACCCCAAAGGCCGCTGATTGAGCGTCTTTGTTGACTTCAGCGATGATGTCGAGGCCGTTTGCGAGTTTTTTGTGTTTAAATTCCATTCTTTATACCGTTTTTATTTCCGAAGGCCCGATTGTTACCGAGCAGAATTTATCAAAGGGGTTTTTCTTAAGGAAATCGAGAACAGATTTAACGGTTATTTTTTCAATCTGCTGTTTTATCTCATCAAGAGTTCTGACTTTGCCGAGCATATAGAAATCCATCGCTGCGGCCTGCGCTCGCGATATGGTTGATTCGCTTTGCATTATAAGGCTGCTTTCAAGCCCGATTTTAGCCCTTTTCAGCTCATCGTCGCTGATTCCTTCGGCGAGCCTTTTAAATTCGGCTATTATCACATCGTAAGTTTGCTGAGCCTTATCGGGCGTTGTGCCTGCATAACAGCCGATACCCGCCATTTCCTTAAAGCTGTGATAGCTTGCGCCGACAGCGTAACAAAGGCCTCTTTTTTCCCTGACTTCGGTAAAAAGCCTTGAGCTCATACCGCCTGAAAGAACAGCAACGGCAACTCTTGCGTTGTAATAATCGATGTTTTGAGGCGTTACAGCCGGGGTCATAAGGCCGATATGGACCTGAGCGCCTTCGTGCCGGAGATAATTATATGCGAGGGATTGTGTTTTTATGTTTATGTCCTTTGATTCTCCTGGTTTTTGGCCTGCGAAGAGTTTTTCAAGCAGCGAGCACAGTTTCGGAAAATCGTATTTGCCCGCGACAGCGAAGATAATTTCGGAAACATTGAAATTTTCGGAAATTATCTGTTTAGACATTTGTGCCGTCAGGTTCTGCAGGTCCTTCTGGTTTCCCAGCGGGCTTCTGCCCAGCGGGTCGGGATAGAAATGCTGCCGCAGCAGGAGCATAGTTTTGTGCATAGGGTCGTCTTCAAGACTTGCCAGTCCCTGCAGGGCAAGCTGTCTTGAATATTCGAACTGCGACTCATCAAGGGCGGGCTTTTGGATAATGTCCGCGTAAAGCTCAATTGCACGGGTGAGATTTTCTGCCTCGAGGACTGCCGACAAGGCAATATGTTTTGATTCGATGCTGCTGTTTCGATGGATACCCAGGCCGTCGAGCAGGTCGGTAAGTTCCCTGCTCGTTTTACCGCCTGCACCTCTGAAAATCCAGTCTTCGATAACAGCCGGGGCTCCACAGCAGTCTTCAGGCATCAGAGATGCTCCTGCGGGCAGCAGAAAATCAAATGCGGCCGACTGCACCTGCCGCATGGGAATACCTAAAACAACCATTCCATTTGCAAATTTTTGTATATCGATTTTTTCTGTCATATCTTCTAAACATCGTCGCCGTGCCGGCGACGGCTAAACTTAGACGCTCTGGCGTTCGATTTTAGCGCCGACGGCGTTGAGCTTTTCTTCGATTTTTTCATAACCCCTGTCAATATGATAGACGCGGTTTACGATTGTTTGGCCGTGAGCGGCAAGGGCGGCAACGACAAGGGCGGCTGAGGCACGCAAGTCTGATGCCATTACCGGAGCGGCAATGAGCTTTTCAACGCCGCTGATTATGACGTGGGGGCCTTCCTTTCTCAGGTTGGCGGCCATTCTACTGAGTTCCGCAACGTGCATAAACCTGTCGGGGAAGATTTTTTCAGTTATTACGCTGTTGCCCTTTGCAAGGCATAACACAGCCATAAGCTGAGCCTGCAAATCGGTTGGGAAACCCGGGTAGGGCAGCGTTGTGATATCGGTCGGCTGAATATGGCCGTTGGAGGCGACTTCGCAGCCATCTTCATTTTCCTCGACGGTGACGTTCATACTTCTCAGCTTGTCAACAACAGCCATCAAATGTTCAAGCCGGCAGTTTTTTAGTTTTAGTTTGCTTTTTGTTATAGCAGCGGCGGCGAGGAAAGTGCCGGCTTCAATTCTGTCCGGTATAACGGTGTACTGGACGGGGTTTAAATTTTTTACGCCGTGAATTATTAGTTGAGGTGAGCCGATGCCGCTGATTTTAGCGCCCATTTTGACCAGGCAGTTAGCAAGGTCTGTAATTTCCGGCTCGCAGGCAGCCGATTCAATAACAGTTTTGCCTTTTGCCAGCACGGCAGCCGACAGGACATTTGCAGTTGCAAGGACACTTGAGCCGAAAGGTCCGCCGAGAAAGATATTTGCTCCTTTAAGTCCGCTGTTTGCGTTGGCGACGATATATCCGTTTTTCAATTCTATTTTCGCACCGAGTTCCTGCAGACCTCGCAGGTGAATGTCGACGGGCCTGTAGCCGATGGCGCATCCGCCGGGCATTGAAACTTCGGCATGGCCTTCGCGAGCAAGCAGAGGCCCCAGGACACAAACGCCTGCACGCATTTTGCGGACGATTTCATAATCTCCAAAAGGCTTTTCAATAGAAGCGGTGTCAATGGTGACAGAGCTTTTGTCGGTGGTTGTTTTACAACCCATATCTTCAATAAGTTTGCACATTACAGAGATGTCGCTGAGGTTCGGGATGCCGAGCAAAGTATTTTTACCCGGTGCAAGAATTGTTGCCGCCATTATCGGCAGAGCAGCGTTTTTTGAGCCGCTGATTATAACTGTGCCGGCCAGTCTGACAGGGCCTGTAATCTTGAATATATCCAGAGCCATATAAAAATCCTTGAAAAGAAAGGGATAATCTAATACAAAAAAGCGGTTTATGCAATAAAAGCCGGAGGTTTTTGTGTTTTTTGTGAAAATTTTGTTATCGGTCGATTCAGCAGGCAAGTGCTGGTATGCTGATTATACATCTGTTTTTATGATTATTTCGGCCCTGGCCGGTTTGGCATTATTTATTTACTGGGCGGTAAAAAACAGATTCGGCAAAAACAGCCTTGATAAAGCGGATTTTAGAGCCAATTTTATGCCTTATTATCTTCCCTTTGCGGTTATTTTCTGCTGGGTAGGACTTACCTGGTTTGCTTCGAATCTGGCGGAAAATCTTACGGCCAGATTGCCTGACTGGCAGCAAAAGTTTACTGTTTTTTCATTTCTCATTGTAATTGAAATCGTCATTATCGTATTTATACTTGCCGCTGCGAAAAAATATTTTGAAGGAGGCCTGAACGGTTTTGGTCTGCGCAGGAGAGAGATTTTTCGGGATATTGCTGCTGCCGCGGCGTATTTTATTGCGGTCTGGCCGCTGGTTCTGGCGGCAATCTATCTGATTATTATAATCGGCAGGCTTATACAGGGACCTGATTTTCAGATGCAGCAGAACGAGGGGCTTGCTGTCATTCTTGAAAACGAGCAATGGAGTTTGCGGCTTTTGATGATTTTCTTTGCGACGATTTTAATACCAGTTTTTGAGGAAGTAATTTTCCGAGGGCTTCTGCAAAGTTATTTTCGGGATATCGGTTACAGTCCCTGGCAGGCCATTTTCATTGCCTCGATAATTTTTTCAGTGCTTCATCCGTGGATGCACCTGCCGGCGCTGCTGATTTTGGCTGTCTGTATGGGCTATGCCTATGAAAAGAGCGGTTCGCTTGGCCGCTCAATTTTTATACATATGTTTTTCAACGCGTCAACAATAGCATTTGCGCTATTGGGATGAAATGCTATTTAAGGCCCAGTACATCAGCCATTGAGTATCTGCCAGTTTTTTTGCCGGCAAGCCAGACCGCTGCTCTGATAGCGCCGGAAGCGAATGTATCCCTGCTGTGAGCGCTGTGTGAAATGGTTACAGTTTCGCCTGTTGTGCCGAACATAACGGAATGTTCGCCTACGGTATCGCCAAGACGAATAGCCTGGATTCCTATAGTGCCTTTTTTCCGCAGGGCCTCTTTGCCTTTTCTGCCGATATCGAGACAATCAGGAAATTTTTTGTTAGTTTGTGCTGCAATTCTTTCGGCAAGCGTCAAAGCAGAGCCGCTGGGTGAATCTTTCTTGAAGCGGTGATGAGCTTCGATAATTTCGATGTCGTATTCGTCACCTAACTTTTGTGCGATTTGTCCGACGGTTTCAAAAAGCAGATTCATCCCTACGCTCATATTTGTTGTCTGAAGACAAGCGATTTTTTTTGCTGCCTCATCGATTTTTTTGAACTGCTCGGCAGATAATCCCGTCGTACCCATCACAAGTGCGCAATTATTTTTAAGACAGTAATTCAACACATTGTCAAAGGCAGCGGGAAGAGAAAAATCAATTACAACGTTAGCGACAGGAGGATATTCAGAGGTGATTTTGACATTGATTGAACCACAACCAGCCAGAAGTCCTGCGTCTTTGCCGATTTCGGGACAGTTTTTGTCCTCAATAGCTCCGATTATATCAAATTGTTTTGATTCGGCAGCAAGAGCGGTTATTCTCCTGCCCATTCTGCCGGCAGCGCCTACGATTATCATTTTTGGTTTCATTTTGTATCCTTTCGAGACCAGCGTAAGTATAAGCTAAAAAAGAGCTTTTGACAAGTCGTGAATTTTTGGGGCGATTACTCTCAAAAGAATTCTTGCATAGTTAAAAAAAGCCGATATAATACTGTGCTTTACATTTTAAGGTGAAAAGAGATGAAAAAGGACATACATCCTAAATATCAGACTGTAAAGGTCAAATGCGGCTGCGGAAATACATTTGAGACCCGCAGCACCGTAAAGGAAATCCACGCTGAAATATGCTCGATGTGCCATCCGTTCTATACCGGCAAGCACAAGTTTGTTGATACGGCCGGGCGAATCGAACGCTTCCAGAAGAAATATGGCCAAAGCTATATGGAAAAGGGGGCACAAAAGGACGAAAAGACACCAAAGAAGGAAAAGTAGATTTTTTGGTTTACAAGTTACGCTGTTGGGCTTAGTCAAACAGATTATGTACCGGCAGCGTAATTTTTTATGTTTTTTGAGCAGACCCTATGAGCGAGACGAATTCAATAGTTTTAAAGAAACTCGATGAGCTTAACGGCAGATACGCCCAGCTTGAGAGCCAGCTTCACGACCCTGCTGTAAATACGGATTCGACAAAGCTTATTGCCATTTCCAAAGAACAGGGCAAACTGAGACCTGTTGTGACAAAGTACCGCAGCTATAAAAAACTCCTTTCGGACATCGAGCAAACCGGCACGATTTTGAACAATGACAAGGCGGAAACCGAGATGAAAACCCTTGTTGCTGAGGAGCTCAAACAGCTTGAAGAGAAAAAACAGGCGCTTTTTGAGCAGATAAAGGATTCACTTGTAATGTCTGACGATGAGGCGGTTGGTTCGGTCATAATGGAAATACGGGCAGGCACCGGCGGCGATGAGGCAGCTCTTTTTGCGCGGGATTTGTATGATATGTATACTCACTATGTCGACAAGCAGCGGTGGAAGTTTGAGTTGCTCGATTTCAGCGCAAGCGAGCTTGGAGGGTTTAGAGAGGTTATATTCAACGTAAAAGGCCCCGGCGTATGGACTCATCTTGGCTATGAAGGCGGAGGACATCGCGTTCAACGCGTGCCCGAAACCGAAACACAGGGCAGAATTCATACATCCGCTGTTACCGTTGCTGTTCTGCCTGAGCCGACGGAAGTGGATATTCAAATAAACCCTGCCGATGTGGCCGAATATGTAAGCAGGGCAGGCGGCCCCGGCGGCCAGGCAGTCAACAAGCTCAACACCGCAGTCAGGCTTGAACATAAACCGACAGGCATAACGGTAAATATGCGCGAGGACAGGAGCCAGCACAAAAACAGAGCTAAAGCCTGGCGGCTGCTGCGAAGCAGGGTTTATGAGCATAATCAGAGCATCGAACGCGCAAAACGCGAAAAAACGCGAAAGACAATGATAGGCTCAGGCGACCGCTCCGAAAAAATAAGGACTTATAATTATCCGCAAAACCGCGTTACCGACCACCGGGTTAATCTGTCGCTTTATAATCTCGATAAAGTTATGGGCGGCGATATGGAAGAGCTTATCGCGGGATTGATTGAATATGATAAAAAACTTCGGCTTGAAAGTCTGTAATGGCAGCAACTGTCCAGCCTGTTTATGTGAAGCGATGCCGACTGGTTTCAAAAAAAATATCGCTGCAAATTGAATTACAAAAGCTGGTTCAATATTTTTCATCTCTTTTTAATCCGACAATTCTCGGCGGAACAAATCTAAATTCTATCAGAAATCGCTACAGCTACTTTGCCGCTGAGCCTGTAGAGATTTTTGAGTTCTTCGCCAGCGATAAGAAACCATTTGAAAAATTAAGAACCGTTTTAAATAAGTATTCTCTTGATGATATAAAAAGGCTGGAAAACGTCTTCACGGGCGGCTGGGTCGGCTTTTTCAGCTATGACCTGAACACTTTTATTGAAAATGTGCCTGCCTGCGGCACTGACGATGTGAAATTGCCTTTAATCAGGTTATGTTTTTATGACAAGGTTATCTGTTTCGACCATCTGAGAAATTGTTTTTATCTTTTTGCGATTGAACTGCCGGAGGACGAAAAAAACGGCCAAGAAAAGATTGCACAACTCGAAAATATTTTAAATCAGGCGGCAAATGTCATTCCCGCGAAAGCGGGAATCCAGTTATATTTAGCCCGCCGTTTCACGGCGGGTTCGTTCCTCTCGTTCAAATCCAATATGACAAAGGATTATTACCTTGATGCGTTCGCGAAGATAAAAAGATATATTTATGACGGCGATGTTTATCAGATAAATTTTTCACAGCGTTTCAGTGCTAATTTTAATTCAGAACCTTATAAACTGTTTTTGTGGCAGAACAAATTCAATCCAAGTCCTTATTCAGCTTATCTTGATGCAGGCGATTACCAAATAGTAAGCGCATCGCCTGAACTTTTTATAAATATCAATAACGGCATTATTACAACCTGCCCGATTAAAGGCACAAGGCCGAGAACATATAATAAAGCTGTCGATGAGAAAAATTACAAAGACCTTGTTGAAAGCGAAAAGGAAAAAGCAGAGATTGATATGATAATCGACCTTGAGCGAAACGATTTGGGCAGGATTTGCGATTACGGCTCAATCAAGGTTACCAAAAGACGCGATATAGAGACCTTTTCAACTGTTTTTCACGCAGTTTCCACGATACAGGGAAGGTTAAGAGAAAAGATAGATTTTGTTGATTGTTTAAAAGCCATTTTCCCCGGCGGCTCTATATCCGGCGCTCCGAAAATCAGTGCGATGAAGATAATCAATGCCCTTGAGCCGACTGCAAGAGGTCTTTATACAGGCTCTATAGGCTGGTTCGATTTAAAAGGCAATGCGTGCTTGAATATCGCCATAAGAACAATTATCATTAAAGATAATGTCGCATTCGCTCAGACCGGCGGCGGTATCGTCGCAGATTCTGACCCGCAGGCAGAATGGCAGGAAACGCTTGTTAAAGCAAAGGCTTTACTTGCTGGCATAAAGGCAGTTCAGGAAAATAATGGCGCAAAAGGTTTTTTTTAATGACAGTATAATTGATTCTTCGCGGGCACATATAAATTGTGCTGACGGCGGGTTTTTGTATGGGGCGGGGCTGTTTGAGACGATGCGGGCTTCAAACGGCGTTGTCTTTGCACTTGATGACCATTTAGACAGGCTTTTCACAAGCGCAGAAAAACTTAAAATAAATCTTCGCGGCGATAAAAAATTTATCGCTGATGCGGTATATCAGGTATTAAATGCCAACGGCCTTAAAGATGCCCGAATTCGTCTGACTGCTACCAGCGGGGCAATGAATGCGGAAAAGTCGCAACCGACATTGCTTATTACCGCTGTTAATTTAGAGCCTTATCCGAAAAATTATTACGACAAAGGCATAATGGTAATCTTAAATTCATACAGGCAGAATCCGCAGGATATACTATCCGGCCATAAAACGACGAGCTATTTTTCAAGAGTATCAGCATTAAGTATCGCTCATCAAAAGCGCGCTGCTGAAGCTCTATGGTTCACAACCGAAGGTCTCCTTGCCGAAGGATGTGTAAGTAATGTATTTATCGTAAAGGATTCGGTTGTTTATACACCTTCGTTAAAAACCGGTATTTTGCCGGGCATTGCAAGAAAGATGGTTTTAGACCTTACCGGCAAAAATTCCATAAAGATAGAAGAAAAGGAGCTTGGCGTTGAGGAACTGCTCGATGCAGATGAGGTTTTTATTACAAATGTTATAATGATGGTTTTACCGGTGATAGGAATTGAATCGCATAATGTCGGCAATGCAAAGCCGGGAGCGGTTACGAAAAAAATAGCTGCTCTTTATACTGAATTTTTTAATCAATATTGTTCGGGGAGTAAATAATGAAGATAAAAGATATTATCAGTCAAATTGAAAAACTGGCTCCGCCGAAGCTTGCACAAAGCTGGGACAATACAGGTTTGCTTATCGGCGACAGCAGCTCAATAGTAAAAAAAATCCTGCTGACGATTGATATAACGCAGGCAGTAGTAAAAGAAGCAAAGCAGGCCGGCTGCAATTTTATTATAAGTTATCATCCGGTTATCTGGGACGGTTTAAAGAGTGTTACGAAAGATTCGGTTATTTATGAGCTTGTGCGCAGTGGGATTAGTGTTTATTCGATGCATACCGCGATTGATGCGGTAAGCGGCGGGATAAATGATGAGCTTGCGGAAATTGTCGGGATAAAAAATCCTGAGCCGATAGGCGATTTTGTAAATAATACCCAAAAACAAAATTATAAGCTTGTTGTTTTTGTCCCCGCTGCTTCACTTGAGAAAGTCGCTGACGCGGTTTTCAAGGCAGGCGCCGGCTGGATAGGTAATTACAGCCATTGCAGTTTTCGCTCGGCCGGTGAGGGAACATTTTTACCTCTTGAAGGAGCTAAACCTGCAATTGGCAAAAAAGGCAAACTTGAAAAAGTCGATGAAATAAGATTTGAGTCGATAGTGCCTGCTGAAAAAGTTGCGGATTGTTTAAAAGCGATGAAAAGTGCGCATCCTTATGAGATGCCTGCCTTTGATGTGATTAAATTATATGACTTTGAAAACAAAATCGGTCTTGGCAGGATAGGGTTGCTCGAAAAACCTGTGCAGTTAAGTGCGATACTTAAAAAAATAAAGCGGATTACCGGCGCCAAGGTTGCAGGAATTGTCGGAAATAAAAACCGAAAGGTAAAAAAAGCGGCGGTTTGTGCAGGCTCCTGCGGCAAACTTATATTAAAGGTTATTTCCGAAAAGTGCGACCTTTATTTAACAGGCGAAATAAAGCATCATCAGGCTCTTGCCGCTCAGGAGGCAGGGGTTACGGTTGTATGTCTTAGCCATACAGTTTCGGAAAGATTTATACTTAAAAAAATTGCAAAAGAGATGCAAAAAAGCTTAAAAGATGTTAAAATTATTGTCAGCAAGAAAGACAAAGACCCATTTGAATGGACAGGAATATGAGCGAAGAATTTCAGACTTCGGCGAGTTCAGTCGAACCGCAGGAAGCCCAATTATCAGAAACGGAAGAACAGCAATTGGAGCAGCAGCCGCAGCAGGAGGCACAGGAGCCGTCCTCGCAGCAGATAACTACTGAATCCATAATTGAGGCGATACTTTTCGCTTCTGATGAGCTTTTGTCGGCTGAAAGGCTTGTTAGTATTGCCGATCTTAATGGCGGCGTAAAACAGGTTAAAAAATGTATTGAAATCTTGAATCAGCAGTATCAGCAAAGCGGCAGGGCATTTCGAATTGAGGAAATTGCCGGCGGATACCAGATGATGACTCTGCCCGACTACAATATCTGGCTTAAAAAACTTTTGCGGGAACGAGGGGACAACAAATTGACACCTGCCGCATTGGAGACCCTTGCCATAATTGCCTACAAACAGCCTGTAATAAGAGCTGATGTCGAGGCGATTCGAGGCGTGGCCTGCGGCGAGATGATTCGTTCGCTTATGTATAAAGGCCTTGTCAAGATTGCAGGCAAGGCGGAAATCCTCGGCAGACCGCTTCTTTACGGCACTACAAGGAAATTTCTCGAGGTATTCGGCCTTAACGACTTAAAAGACCTTCCAAAGGCAGAAGAGCTAAAACAGCCGCAGCAGTAAACCCCCACACCTATTTACACTACTATTGAACATTTTAAAAAACCAGCTAAAAACAGCTTTTTGAGAGTCTTTTAAGCATTGGCTTCACAATGTAAATAGGTGTGGGGGTAAATCTGTGTTGATTTTCAGGGGGATTTCTGCTATAATTTTTCGTATGGAAGTGAGGGAATGAAGAAGGTATCGGTATATCGATATTGTCTGATAATATCGCTGCCATTAGCGTTTTTTTGCGGCGGTGTTTGTGCCTTGCAGTATTCCACGGCAGTTGACGGCTCCAATGCTCAGGCGGTGCACCAGCTGGGCTATACCGGGCAGGGAATAAATGTGGGATTGATTGGCGGGCGCAACGTCCGCGATACACACGATGCGTTTAACGATTCAAACGGGGTTCATGTTTTCAATTTTGATTACTCTGAAACCGATGTGAACTATATGGGAGACCCATTTCCAGGACATGACACATGGGTCGCAGGTATTATCGCAAGCAGAGGCTGGGCAGGACATCCTAATGATATCGGCGTATCGCCGGACTGTAATCTTTATTCGGCAAGAGTCGTCAACAATTATAACAGTATATCGACCGGCTATGTCGAAGATGCGTTAGAAGCATTAATTAACACTTATAATTGCAGGGTGTTCGTTACTGCTATAGCATTATCCGGTGACGCAAACGGTTCAAGTCCCTGGAGCTTAATGTATGATTATTTCGCATATACTAATAATGTTATTTTTGCTTTGGCAAGCGGCAACGATTTATCAAATCCATCTATCTTTGGTGATGCATACAACGGCATAACAACTGCGGCATTGATTGATGAGCCAAATGATTTTTATCTCAGGGTCGGAAGCAAATCAAACCCCGGCCCCACAATCGACGGCAGAAAAAAACCGGAAATATCCTGTCCGGGCAGCAGCCAGACGACAACCTCTATCGGAAGCGACACATCCTCTTACACTACCGTCAAAGATGGGGCTACAAGCTTCTCCGTTCCTCAAGCCGGCGGTGTTGCAGCTTTGCTGCTCGAATATGCCGACAGCACCACTGAGCCGAATGACGGCCGTAATGAGGTTATAAAGGCTGTAATTGTCAATTCTACTTTCCCCAATATTCGAGACAAGGCAGGCAATCCAACTAATCCCGCCGATCCTAATAATACCTGGCACTACCAGAGAGGCTATGGAAGAATTGATGCGTTAAGGGCTTACCAAACTCTTTATGCAGGCAGAATAAGCCGCGATACTACGGTTACTGCAGATGCAGGATGGGCGTATGATACAATGGCAGACTCTGCGACACACAGCTATATTATTACAGGCGGAAAGAATGAAAGACTGATTCTGACGGTTACATGGAACAGAGCTGTTACAAGAACAAGAAAAAATCCCTCCTGGCCATGGGAATATAAAGATGAAGAGCCGAACAAGTTTAATATAGATGTAACCGTAAAAGACCCCTGCAATACGGTCGTGTATTCAGAAAACGACGCAAACAATAATCTAATCAAAGTAGATATGCCGCTTGAATTGACTGGTGAATATGAAATAACCCTTACCAATACAACTTCAAAAACACGAGGTTATGCGATGGCTTTTGAAATTTTGCCGCCGCTTATGAGCGATTTTAATATGGATTATATTGTAGATAAATTGGATTTGCGCCGGATGGCTCTTGATTGGCTGACTGCCGGACCAGATACAGATATTGTCCCCGATGAACCTGATGGTATAGTTAATTGGCTGGATTTTGCCAAGTTTGCCGACAACTGGCTTAAAATTGAGCCAAAATATTACAACCCATAAAGGACAAATCAAGCTATTTATAAGAAAAAAACGACTTTTTTGGTCTGGAAACGCTAAACTGCCAAAATAATAAATATTTTGTATATTTTGTTGCCATAGGAAATCAGGGATAGTATTATTGTGCCGGTAAATATTTGCGTGATAGGCTGATGAATAGCTGTAAATGCAGGATTTTTTGAAGTATCTTCCGCTAAGTCATCTCTTATTTTGCAGCGTTATTTAACAAAATTGGCGTATAGTGTTTTGAATCTTTAAGGATTCAGAAGGATGGGCCGGGGTTCCGGCGTGAGTATTTAATTTTATTTTAAGGGTTTTTACGATGAACATTTATGTAGGTAATTTGGCAAGAGAGGTCACGGAAGAGCAGTTGCGGCAGACTTTTGAAGCGCACGGCCAAGTCGGGGCTGTAAGCATTATAAAGGACAAGTTCAGCGGCGAATCGAGAGGTTTCGGTTTCGTTGAAATGCCGTCGAAGGAAGAGGCCCAGGCAGCCATTCAGGAATTGAATGATAAAGACCTGGGCGGCAGGCAAATCAAGGTAAATGAAGCCCACGAACGCGGCAGCAGGGACAGCAGAGGTGGCGGCGGTGGCGGCGGCAGAGGCCCCCGAAGGGGCGGTTTCGGCGGCGGTGGCGGCGGCAGCAGAGGTCCTCGCGGCGGTGGCGGCGGCGGCCGTTACTAACAAAAAACAGTTATAAATTTGCCCGGGTTCTGTGTAAAAGCCCGGGCAAATATTTTTTTCATACCATGTTAGGCTTATAATATCATAACAAGGTGGTATTGTTCTGCGATTGTTATAAGTGAAGAGGACTTATAGTCTATAAGGCAGGAGAGTTTTCAACATTTCCCTGTTGTTACGATTTTCTCAAAAAGCGAAGAATTTCGATAACAAGCATAAAAAGCCAGCCGAGTTGTAGAATAAAGAAGAGAATGATTTGCACCCATTCTGCACGATGTTTTGTCGAGACCGTAAAGTTTTCAACAACCAGCGAATAGGTATCTTCCACTGATTCAAGCTTGCTGCGGATGGTTTTTCTCCATTCGTCGATTTTAAATTTTGTCGCAGCCAATTCGTAAAACCGCGCCGAGTACCAGTCGCCGATAAGTTTTATATCGCGTTCCAACCGCTGCAGTTCTGAAATAGAAACCATTCGTATTTCCATTGTTTCTTTCATTTTTTGTGCCAAATCTTTGCCTCGCAGGCGCATTCCGCCGGCCGGTATGTTGTGTACCAATTCAGCCATTCTCGATAGTCTGCCATCAAGTTGATGGTCGAGAATTCGATGTCGCAGAAGCTGCAGATTCGCAAGCGTCAGCAGTTCCAAATCTTCCACTATATCGCCGCTGGGGTCAAAAAGAAACGCACCGTCCCAGTCGATTATCGACAAATCGTTATTGCCGTATTTTATCCTGCTGCCTAATGTGTACTGCACCTCCTGCGGGTCAAGGTCCAGTATTTCGGATTTCAAAAGTGAGACAATGACGTCGCGGTGCTTGAGAAACTGGTCCGGGTCTCCCTGGTAATTGGTAACGACAAAGACCGAGTACTCTTCGCTGAACAGCGAGTCTCCGCCATATTCTTTGAGGATGCGGTGTGAGTGTTCATAAGATTGTTTTTCAAGTGCAAAGACACCTTCCTTATTAAATATGTTTTCTACATCTATTGTTGTCTGGATAAGGAGCACATCCGGCTGATAACCTCTCAGGTGAAATGTTACGTTTTGGCCGCCGATTGTGAAGTTTTGCTGCCCGACGATGACCTGCCTGGGCACAGCGGTTTTGTAATATACAGGCGAACTTTTGATAATAGTGGGGTTGAAAACTTCGCCTGCCAGTTTCTGCGTAACCTTTCCCAACAGGAGCGTAATGAGTTGTTGTTTAATTTCAGCCATATTCGCCATTATAACTGCCTTTTTGCTTTAAGCCACAGTGTTTTTTGTTGTTCAGGATGCCCTTTTCCTTTTACTTTTCGCCTCTTTTTCCCGATATATAATTATCTGACATGAGAATAGATTATGATAAAATGTCCTTATTGCGGCAAAGATATTGAATTGCAGGCCCTGCTGACTTCTGAAACCCCCGCGCAGGGGCGGGCTCAAACGAAGTGGTATTTTGCCAATTATTGGTTTGTGATTGCTTTAATGTGTATTGGGCCTTTCGCACTGCCGCTTATGTGGTTTAATCCCCGCTACAAACTCATAACAAAAATTATTGTGTCCGCGGCGATTATTGCCATCAGCATCTGGTTCTATATTCAATTCAAATCAGCCTTGAATCTGGCAAAGCAGCAGTTAGGCGGATTGGGTATTCATTAATTCCGCTGAAGGCGGATTCTCTCTTGTCGTTAATGAACTCCCCGAGTAGGGCTCGAACCTACGACCTAGCGGTTACAGCTTCCTTCAGGTTTCCCTAAAGACTGGACTATCTTTTCACCGTATCCTTCGCCTTTGCTCAGGACTTAGGCGTTGGGCGCTTACTGGGCTTATTGGCACAGGCCGCCTCATCCCATAGTCTCTGCACCTTCCTGTTCACTTGTTATCTTACCTGTGTGAACAAGCTTGGCTCAGGATTACCATTCCCGCATCAGCGGGGTCAGGCTTCCCTGAATTCACCCAATTTTCATCCTGACGTTTCCATCAGGAGCTGCAACTTTTGGCATGAAGTTCTCGATGACAGTTGGCACAAAGCAGGACACACTTTTCCAATTCCTTTTCGACTCGTTTCCAGGACCTCGCATAACCTTTTTCTGAGAGACCAAAGTTTTTGTCTGAGTTTTCCAAATGATGAAATTCCAAGGCATCAATACACCTGTTATATCCACATTTTTCACACTTTCCGCCTTTTGCAGCTACAGCCATCTGCACTTACTTTACTTCTTCGTTTTCTGACTGCTGCAATCAGGTAACTTTTCCGCTCAGTGTAAGTCCTTGTGTCCTTTTTTGTCAGCTATCATCTCCTTTCATACCTTGTCTTACAGCCGCTCGCTCTACCAATTGAGCTATCGGGGAATAACTGCAAAACAGGTATTTTCCAGATTTCAGGCAATTTGTCAAGTGTAATTGTTTTGTTTAACTACAGCAGAAAAGAGGCTAAAGGCTGGACAAACTGATAAATTTAAGGTATTATGCCCTGTTTTCCAGCCTCCAATGAGTCTTTAAATATGTATTTCAGCAATTGTGAAGTTTGTTTAATAGTTTTTAAATGCTATAATATCGGCCTATGGCGGTTGACAGGCTAGAATTAGACGGTTTTACGATAATTAAAAAGCTCGGCACGGGCGCCCGAAGCATAATTTACCTTGCGCTCGACGAAGAAAACGGCAGTGCAATTGCCCTTAAACGCGCTGTCTATGAAAAGCCGGAAGACCACCGTATTTTTGAGCAGATAATAAATGAATACAGAGTTTCCAAGGAAATCCAGCATCCGTATTTACGCAAATGCAACAAACTGATTAAAGTCCGTAAGATGTTCAAGGTCACGGAGTTATTGCTTTCGATGGAGATGTTCGAAGGCGAGACCCTTGAAAAATACAAAAGCCTGAGTCTCGGCGATGTGCTGTTGGTGTTTCGTATGGTCGCCGACGGCCTTAATGCGATGCATCAGCAGGGCTATATACATTGCGATATCAAGCCGAATAATATTCTGATAAACGAGTCCGGCGCTCTCAAAATAATCGACCTCGGCCAGGGCTGCAAAATCGGCACCATAAAGCCGAGAATTCAGGGTACGCCTGATTATATCGCACCGGAGCAGGTTAAAAGAAGACATCTGGACCAGCGGACAGATGTCTTTAATCTCGGAGCGACGATGTACTGGGCGATTACCGGCAAAAATGTGCCGACGCTTATACCACAGTCAAACGATATTTCAGCATTGCTCGGCCGGCGACAGTTTCCTACCCCACATGAGGCTCACCGCAGAATACCAATAGGCGTTTCAAATCTTGTTATGGACTGTGTGAAGGAAGAGCCGGAAAAAAGACCGCCTTCAATGGCGGAGATAATTTCAAGGCTCGACCTTCTGATTCATAGTATTTTTGCCAAAAAACTCCGGAATCAGTAATGGCAAAGGACATTATAGAACTGCTGGAGGCCGGTATCAAGGCCAATGAAAACGACCGATATCGACAGCACAATCTGATAGTTCTGCCGAACAGCGGTGATTTGGTTATTGCCGGCGATATTCACGGCCATCGGCGCAACTTCGAGCGGATAGTAACTTATGCCGCATTAGACAAAAACCCGGACAGGCACCTGGTTTTACAGGAGTTGTTACATGGCGGACCGGAAGATGGGCAGGGGGGATGTCTGTCGTTTGAACTGCTGGCTGATGCCGCAAAGCTCAAGGCGGATTTCCCTGACAGGATACACTTCATCCTCGCAAATCATGATACTGCTTTTATAAACAACAGTGATGTTATGAAGGGCGGAAAGGAGATGAACGTCGCGATGCGTGCCGCGATGCAGAGGCGTTTCGGCAGCCGAGCAAAAGATGTGGAAAGTGCGATGGAGAGGTTCCTTTTTTCACAGCCTCTGGCGGTCAGATGTCCCAACCGGATATGGATTTCGCATTCGCTGCCTTCCGACAGGATGATTGAAAAATTTGACTTTTCAATCTTCCACAGGAAACTGAAAATCAACGATATAGTAAGGCCTAATTCGGCCTATCTTTTAACCTGGGGCAGAGGACACAGCAGCAAAACTCTTGAATTTCTTACACAACAGCTTGACGTCGAATTGTTTGTGCTTGGCCATCAGATTCAGGAAACCGGCTGGATGAGCAATAACCAGAACCTGCTTATCGTCGATTCGCAGCATAATCACGGTCACCTGCTGCATATCAGGCTGGATACTCAATACACGATAAAAAAATTAGCGGATTCTCTTGTGTCGCTCGCAAGTATTGGCTAAAGGCTCGGCGCGATATGACAGTTTTATATATAATAGCGATAGCCTGCATACTGATACAGGTCCTGTTTATTTTTCAGATTTTTCAACACTACAGATATGCTCTAAAAAAGTTTTCCAGAAAGCGCACTTCCTACCATCCCAGAGTCACATTGATTGTGCCGTGCAAGGGAATCGACACGGCTTTTGATGAAAATATCGGGTCGTTTTACGTGCTTGATTATGATAATTTCGAACTGATGTTCGTAGTCGAAAGCTGCGAAGATGCGGCTTATAACCGACTGCTTAGTCTTAAAGACCGGTTTGGAAACCAGACAAAGGCGTTTAGGGCAAGAGTTCTTATTGCCGGTCTGGCAAAATACGGCAGCCAAAAACTGCACAACCTGCTTTATGCGTGCAGAAACGCCCAAAAAGATGTTGAGGTCTTCGCGTTTGCCGATTCCGATGCCTGCGCCCGCGAGGATTGGCTGAACTTCCTTGTCTATCCGCTGCGAAAGGCCAAGCACGGCGTTGCGAGCGGCTATCGCTGGTATGTGCCGCTGAAAAATAATTTAGCAACGCTGGCACTATCTGCAATGAACGCCAAGGTTGCTCAATTGCTCGGTCCAACACTATTCAATTGTGCCTGGGGCGGCTCAATGGCGGTGCGGGTTGATACTTTTAAAAAGCTTGGCATAGACAAAATCTGGCAAAATGCAGCAAGTGATGATTTGACACTGAGCAGGGAAGCCAAGAAGGCAAAACTTAAGGTTATCTTTGTGCCCGGATGTCTTGTTGCTTCTTTTGAGCAGACCAATTGGCGCAGTCTTTTTGAATTTGCAAGAAGGCAGTTTGTTATTACAAGAGTTACTGTGCCGGGGACATGGTGGTTTGGATTGTTCAGCAGCGTGTTTTCCGTTTTCGGGCTGTGGGGTTTTACGGCATTGGCGGTTTTTTCATACCTTACCGGCTCGGAATATTGGCATATTTTTCTGGCGGCGGCAATCATTTTTTTTGCAGGGCAGATGACAAGGGCCTTTTTAAGGCAGAGAATGGTTTTCAGGCTTCTGGCAGCAGAGGCAGCTAAAATGAAAACAGCGGCACTGGCGGATATTATTGGCGGGCCGTTGTGGTCGCTGATTTTGTTCTTCTGTATTCTTTCTTCATCGTTCGGCAGGACGATAAAATGGCGGGGCATCAGGTACAAACTTACAGGGCCGACAGAAGCTATCAGGCTTGCTGATGATTGTTTTCACTGCCGATGAGGTAGACGCGGTTCTTGCCGCTGCGTTTTGCTTCCAGCAGGGCCCTGTCGGCCTGGGCAAAAAGCTCCTCTACCGTTGAGCCGTCCCGCGGAAAAGCTGCCAGGCCGCCGCTTATGGCCAATATGCCTTTGCCTTCCGCGCCAAGGGCGGGAAGGTCGGTTTTATTAAGCTCTCTTCTGAATCTTTCGCAGATGTTTATTACCTGCGTGGGATGTTCACTTTCGATACGCCTTCTTTCTGCTTTTGTGGTGGTATCGAGAACTACCGCCTTGCCTGCAGGCAGATTCCAGAAGACAACAG
>Ga0315294_10001988_pt1 | contig 22455 bp, 24 predicted proteins | sample YL17G13_40_MG_FD_203626 | JGI IMG/M metagenome (GOLD analysis project Ga0315294, IMG submission 203626) | Sediment microbial communities from Yellowstone Lake, YNP, Wyoming, USA - YL17G13_40 | ecosystem: Environmental > Aquatic > Freshwater > Lake > Sediment | place: USA: Wyoming | collected...
ATTGCGACTGCAAAAACGAACCAAATTGCGACTGCAAAAACGAACCAAATTGCGACTGCAAAAACGAACCAAATTGCGACTGCAAAAACGAACCAAATTGCGACTGCGTCTCCAAAACAACATAAATATGGGACGGCAAGTCTGGTTGACTCGGGGTGTCTTATAAACATCCGTCTGACGTGAGGTTCGATTCCTCCCCGTCCCACTCTTATAAAGGAAAGTCAATGATGAAATCGATCAAAGGGAGCATCCGAACGAAAGGAGAAGAAGATGAATAAAGCCTTGTGGACGGTAAACGGAACGAGACGGAAGAAATTGTACGATCCCGCAGTAGAGGAAGAAATGAAGCGTTTGGTGAAGAGGAGGGAGGCGGACGTGGCCTCGGCGGAGGCGGACGTAGCATACGCACGGGAGAAAATGGCGGATGCGCGGACATGCGTGAAATCCGCGAAGTGGAGACTAAAAGAGGCAAATAGATGGTTGTCTCGTTCCCGCAGAGGCAAAACTATGTAATTCTCATAGAAAGGAGTTATCATGAAAAATCACTGGCTCTGGATCATTCTGTTAACTGAAACCTTAACGGAAGGAAACGAAAACCGCCATATACAACCAGTAGAAAAACCTACTCAACAACAAAAAGGATATTCACGCCTACTCCAAGCCACTGATTACATACGCGCAAAAGAAGCTAGAACACGATTTAACGTTACTGGTAAAGGATTAACCGTAGCAATCCTCGACACCGGATTACGAACCACCCACGTTGACTTTGCAGGACGCATAGTCGGAACAAAAAATTTCACTACTGACAATAATAATAAACCCGACGACGCTAATGACGGAAACGGCCACGGCACCAACGTTACAGGCATTATCGCCGCTAAAGGAGACCACATAGGAATAGCCCCAGAAACAGGAATCGTCTCCCTCAAAATAATAAGAAATGATGGTAGCGGCAGCTTTACTCAAATCACTGTAGCCTTACAATGGATAATTGATAATTACGACGCTTTAAAAATCAGAGCAGTTAATATGTCCCTAGGAGATGGAGGTAATTATGTTAACTTAGCATTAGAAGATGCAACACGAGAAAAAATACGAAAATTACGAGACCTTCGCATTCCCGTCATTGCCGCAGCAGGCAACGGTTTCTATAACCATAAAAGCCAACAAGGCATGATTTATCCAGCCATATTCCCAGAAACCATAAGCGTCGGAGCCCTCTACGACGCTGACATCGGACGTCAACATTACATTGAAGGCGCAGAAGCCTTCACCACCGGCCCCGGTCGCATAGTCCCATTCTCTCAACGCCTACACTCAAGCCTAAATGAAAACGCTCGAACCGACATCTTCGCCCCAGGCACCCCCATAATCTCATCAGGAATTTTTGACGACCATGGAGAATCTATCCAATGCGGAACTAGCCAATCTACCGCCGTCGTTACCGGCACCATCCTCCTCCTCCAAGAATACGTTTTACGAACCCAAGGTGAACTCCCTACCGTAGACCTCATAGAAAAATGGCTCATCCAAGGATCCAGTTATCTAGTTGACGGCGATGACGAAGACGACAACGTAGAAAACACCGGACTCTCCTACCCAAGTCTCGACGTAATAAATGTCATCGAAGCCATCGACCACCTCCCACCCACCAAACCTCACATCCTAAACGAACCAAAAGACCAAACCATACTCGAAGGCAAGAGAGCAACCCTAGCCTTTACCGTTTCCGGCACCCAACCACTCCAATTCCAATGGCAACAAGACGATCATGACATCCCCAATGCTATCCATCCTAATTATACCACTCCTCCTCTCACCGGTGCTGATGATAACGTTCATTTCCGTTGCCGCATAAGCAACGCATTAGGCGAAACCACCAGCCGCGAAATCCTACTAAAAATTCTAGAAGGTCCCATCCAACTTTTTCCAGGCATCCCCGAACATAAAACCACAAATGTCAAAAACATTTGGCAACACTTTTATGTCCTAATACCTGACGACGCTCAAGAATTAACCATCAAACTCTCTAAAATGAACCATGATCTCGACCTTTACGTCTACAGAGACGCTCTATCAACTCTCTTCCAGTGGGATTTTCGTTCCTGCGCCTCTGGAGACGAACAAGTTATTATTAATCATGATACCAAACCTCCACTTTCAAAAGGCGCTTGGTTTTGCTCCGTCTACTCCGGTTATAGCTTTGCCTCTAGCCCCTTTACTATAGAAGCATCCTTACGAACATCACAAACCATAGCTCCGCCCAAGATAATTTCCGAACCTTATGCCACTCCTTCTCCTAATTATACTCATTCTAATTCTAAATTTCAGATAATTGTTGAAGATCCTAATCCTCTTTTTTATTGTTGGAGCTTTGGCGATGGTTGCCGTTCCTTTGCTCCAGCCCCTTCACACGTCTATGATTTAGCTGGTCATCACAACGTAACCATCACCGTCAGCAATGGTTTTACAGCAACACGTTCTAGCTTCACTCATATAGTACTTTGGAATCCCAACTCTCCTCCTAAATCTTTACAGATATTTCGCATGAAAATTCTTCTAAATACCAAAAAAGACGATCGTTGTCAACTTACTGGACGTTTAAAACTTCCTTCTGACTTTAATCCCGATGGCGTTGAAGTTCAAATTATTGTTGGTAATTATCATGCTATTTTTGTCCTAGATACTAAAGGACAAGTCAATGATAATGAAACTCGATTTAAACTCAAAAATGGACGTTTTGCGCTTTTAATGAATGGAAATTGGAAAACCTTACGAGATGGATCTAATATCCGGCAAAATGTTCTTGTTTCAGTAATTTTTATTATTAATAAAGAAATCCATTTTGCAGAAAAATGGATAAAAATTTAACGTCCAAAATTAGTTATGGTCGAATTGATGGGAACAGATGGATTCATAGAGGCCCTAATTAAATTATTTGGAGTCGTGGTTCTTATCCATTTTCGCCATTGGGTGACGGTTGGCGTTTTGGTTGGATGTTGTCTTATGTAATTTTTTACTTTTTGTTTTATTTGATTTTGTTGTTTTTTGGGCAATTTTTTAATTTGTTGTTTTATTTTGATTGGCGGTCTTAGTTGTTGTTTGTTCGTGTTCATGTTTCTCTATGATTAAATACGTATGGAAATCTAGACAATATAATTTTCTGTGTGATTTTGCGCGTTAAGATGAATCTGGGCGGTAGAGGTCATTTTTGAGTAATTCTGGAGCATGTTTTTGGATGTACCATTTCGTGTATTTTTCATTTTGGATTTTTTGTCTGTTTTTGCGATTCATTTTGCTATATAATATGTTAAAGATGGTTGTGGTTAGGAGGTTGAATACTGGTGCTTTTCCTGGAATATATCTTAGTTTTTGTTGTTTTATTTTCTCCATGGTTTCAATGAAGGCTTCGTTTACGAGTTCTTCGTATTCTTCTTCACTTTTAGGATGAAATTTTTTGCTTATCCCTTCACATATCTTTAGGATGAGTAATGATAATTCAGCCCATTCTTGTGGGTTTTGGGTTTTATTCCAATTGTCCCAATGTTGTTCGAGATCATGGGTTTTTACGTAGGTTGGCATTTTTCCTCCCGTGTTAAAATACGGTTTGATAGGAGTGATGATGATGGCGCAAGTGGCTAAACTTTTTCTTCGGGGATCAAAATTGTTTCAAGGACTATCTTGTGATCAGAGAAGCATGATTGATAAATGGTTACCGGAAGTAGCCTATCATCCAGTGATGGGTAGATGTCGAACGGAATTTTGTAACGCTTTGCGAAGAACTATTGGTAATGAATATTGTGATCTCAAGGTTGGTGAAGAAGATTATTTAATTGCGGTAGCGAAAGGTTTAGTCTTGATTCTTTTTGGAGAGAAAGCTAATCCTAGCGTTTTAGATAATCCTGTATCGTTAAAGAAATGGTTTCAATCCATTGTATTTAATTATTTAAAACAGATTTTTAGGGAAAATAAATATCCTTCATGTGATATTAGTGTACAATCTTTGTCGGTTCCTGCCGATCACGCTTATGTTTTCCATCTACTTGATGCAATGAACAAAAAGTGTAAGCTTAGCTGTGCAGTTGTGAGAAGATCAATGAAGAAAGTTTTGAGCGATATTGAATTAATTGATGCTGATCGTGGATTCTTATTGAAGGTTGATTTAAAAAAGGTTGGTTTTGAACCTGAATTATCGGTTTTACAAGAACGTGCAAGCAAGAATGGAGTAAGTATTTTAATATGTAATGATGGTTTAAGGGTTTTTGGGGTGATCACTCCTTTGCCTTGTTTGAAGGTGTTAAGGAAATCTTCTGGCCACGTTAAGTTGTCCGGATTGTTTGATGATGATGGGGTGCCTAGGAGGGATTTGTCGATGAACTATAATTGCCATCAGATAGAGGTTGATGATTGGAAAAATGGGATGCAATTTTATCTTCCCGATAAAGCTTGGACGGTATTTAACATTTTAATGGAAGATAGTAGACCAGATGATTTTATGAAATTATATGGCGATGGTTGTCCTAAGAATTCACAAATTGCTGAATTTCTTGGGATTTCTAAGGAAGAGGTTAAAAATTTAAGAATGAAAATTAAGCATATCGGCGTAATTTTAGGATTATAGAATCATCACAAAGGAGCCGAGCCATCATGAAAATTCAATATCATTATTCTCCAAATCAAAATCAAATTCCACATACACACTGTCCAACCATAATGTATGATAATAAATCATTATGGATTGCATACTATATTGGTCCAGAATGCACAAATCAACAAAGAGTAATAATAAAACAAATAATTAACAATAAAACAACAACAACGTTATTGCCCGCTAAAACTGGAAATCCACTCTTAATAAAAAGACCAGAAGGACCAACAATAATTTATTCTTATTTCGAAGATAAAGATGAAAAAGGAAATAGACCATGTAATCTAGTAGATAGATGGGCCTACTGTACAACTAAAATCACTAACCTAAAAACAGCAACGACCATTACAATGCCACAAATAGGATATTTATTGCGATGTCCGCCAATTCAAAATCTAATTCCAGCTTATCACGAAAATCCGTCATATGGGGAAATATGGGAATGGACGCACCAGCAGATACCAAAACCAATAGGGAAAATAGGAACTAAACATTTATTGCAACCGACCATATGGGCCGATAAAGATCAAACTGTTCATGCATTGTGTCGAAACAATTCATTTTCCAAAAGAGTAGCCTATTATTCTCAATCAACTGATCAAGGGAAAACGTGGACGCGACCAGAACCAACAGAGATAACTAATGACAATAATTCTCTTTTAATAATTCCTATTAATGAATCTGATCCAATTATAATTTGGAATCAAGGCTATGGAAGAAAAAATTTAATGTTAGGGCGATACCATCATAAACGTCGAATGGCAACGCCAATTATTAAATTAAACACGCTAGATACGGGATCGTATCCAAATTATTGTTGGATAGAACAAAATTTACATATAGTTTTTACGGAATCAAGATTGAGGATAACTCATTTGCAAATCAATGTCGAAGAAATACGAACGTTGGAAGAAAGGAGGACGACTAGCTTAGCGGACCTTTCCGAAAATATCCAGACTGATCAGGAAGAGATGATAACGGCTTCTTAAAACACGGAGAAATCCGATTTCTAATGAAACCACTTTTGCTCTTACCTAAAGACTCTGCTACAAACTTAATGATTTGATTGGGAGTAACAAAACTAGATCTATCATAGCTACACTCTAGATCAACGATTTTTGTACGAATCTCATTTAAATCCATATGTGTGGAATTGCCTAAAAACATTCTATTTGTACCAAGAACAAATAAATTCCATCCTAGATTATATTCACCAGAAGATGGGTCCAATTCTCTAAGAAAAGGAGATATTTCAACTTTTTCAGCCAATTGAGGAACAATTACTAAGAGATCTTGAAGAACTGGAGGATAAATTTTTAAATCAAGTTTGTTTTGTAAGCCCTTTTTAATAAAATAATCTAATAATAATCTTTTACAATGTTCCTGATTTAAAGCGACTATTAGTCCTTGCTTTAAAAATTCATAGCTCATATCATATATTTGCTGAATATGAGAAAGTACATAATTATATGTGGTTGAACCGTCAAGGCAAGAGTAAGCCGAGCCATTTTGATGAAAGGAGACGATCATGAAGGCTTTGTTAGTTGGGATTAATAAGTATCCTTCAAGTCCATTACAAGGATGCGTAAATGATGTAACTACGATGGCTGAATTATTAGTAAACAATTTTGGCTTTAGCCCTGACTCTATTAGATTGTTGGTAGATGAAAGAGCTACCACTGAAGCTATTTTAGAAAGACTAAGGTGGCTACTAGATGACAATGACTGCATTTATTTCCATTATTCTGGCCATGGGTCTCAGATTGCTTCCAGAAATGATTTTAGTGAAGTTGATGGATTAACTGAATGTATTTGTCCAGTTGATTTTAATTGGTCTAAGGACAAGATGATATGTGATGATCAGTTTAATCAATTATTTTCTAGAGTTAAATCTAACGTTAAATTTACTTGGGTTGCCGATTGCTGTCATAGTGGTACTTTATATAGAAATTTCAGTTCGAAGGCTAAAAACGACATTCCTAGATTTTTACCTCCTCCTGCTGATTTAGCTTGGAGAATTAGATGCGTAAAAAATGGTGCATCTAAATTTAGAGATTTGATAGGTAATGAATTGAACGTTGGGTTTGTTTCTGGTTGTTTGGATAGTCAATATAGCGCCGACACTTTTATTGATGGCTATTATCGCGGTGCTTTATCTCATTTTTTGTTAGAAGAACTGAAAGCAAATAAGGAAGTTTCTTTAGTTAAGCTAATTGAGGGAGTAACGAAAAAATTGCGCAACAATGGTTATGATCAGAGTCCTTGCGTTGCAGGAAATAGAAAAGACAAGCCGTTTCTCGGATAATTTTCTCTTCCGCACATGAGCGTAAAAGTATGTATGGGGTTATGGGGGGAAAAGCAATGATTTGGTGTCCACGATGTGGCGTTGACAAAATAGTGATTGGATTTTCTCGCGATGATCCTATTTTGTCTTGCGGTCATGTGAAATTATTAGATTGTTCAAACGTTGCTTATTGTTTTATCTGCGATAAGATGGTTAGCATATTTGTTGATGGCGATGGAGTTTGTAGATGCGCAGGCAATCTGTTTGATGCTGCTGGATGTGGTTGTGAATTGGAACAAGTGATGCGGTCGGGCTGATCATCTTTGGAGTCGCGCTCCACGCGAGTACGCGGATTGTTTTGGAGGATTGCATGGACAATCTAGCTTGGTATGCTCTGCGAGTACAATCAGAATATGAAAATCGAATTAAGGAAAGTTTAGAATCACGAATACGAGCAAAAGGTATTAATCACTGTGTTGATAGAATTTTAGTCCCTATGGAAAGCATTTCTGAAGTAAAATCTGGCAAAAAACGCATTATTCAACAACGTATGTTTCCAGGATACGTTTTTATAGAAATACACACAGTTAATCAAAAGATACCTAATGATCTTTGGTTTGTTATAATGGAAACTGACGGAATATCTGGATTTGTTGGCGCTAATCGGATGAATCCAGAACCGATGGAACACACAGAAGTTCAAAGAATAATCGACGATATTGAATCTAAAAAAGAATGTCCAAAACCAAAAACGCAGTTTACGATAGGAGACATGGCTCGTATAAAAGAAGGTTCATTTATAAATTACGATGGAATCATCACTAGCATAGACCAAACCAAATGGATGTTAGGCATAAAGATATCTATTTTTGGCAGAGAAACTATTGTGGAAATAGAATATAATAAAGTAGAAAAAGTTTAGAACTTCATACGTATTTAATTATTGTAGCATTACGAGCGCCCACTGAAAAAAGGAAAAACATGAAACACCACCTCCCACACATCCAACTTGACATCCAACCACAAGACCTCCCAAACATCCAACAAATAGTACAACAAATAAACCAACACCACATCAATACCATAACCACACCACCACACATCTATCATCATATATTACCAATCATCAAACTCAATAACCCCCACATCAACACGATCATCACCATCGACTATCCAAAAGGAACCACCTACGGATTTCAAAAACTACTCAGCAACTTACCACCAACAAACCAAACTCAACCCAACGGATACGAAATACACCTCACCCCCGATACCAACGACATCGAAGCACACAACGAACTCAAACAAATCACCGAATTCATCAAAACCAAACTTAACCCCACCGCAACCATCACCATCACCCTCGGAACCCACACCCATACCTACCAACAAATCCAAAACCCTCTAAAACACCTCACCAAGCACCCAATAAATCTCATCAGAACTGACCCACACAACAACCATCTAAACGCCACCCCAGAAAAACACCAAGAAGACATCCGATGGATACAAGCAATTACAACCACACCCATAAAAATAAGCGCAAACATAACCCCACAAATCATTCAAACACACAAAAACAACCAGCACATCAAATATGCACTTAACACAACCCAACTCCAAACACTTATAAACCACCTCAACAAAGAAATGATTAGAAAATGAGATTAAAACAAGTTCGCGGCGGCGCCTGGCGTACTATTAGATTTAGATATTTTGACCACCGCAACGCCCGTAGAACGTGCTTGTCCTTTGATTATCGCTTCAACAATGATTATCGCCTCAACAATGATCTCGGTTTTCGGGTCGTTTCTTCCCCCATTCTTTGTGAAAAAAACCAATCTCTCGCTCTAAAAATACCCACGTAAAGAAATGGTTGAAAAATGAAAAGAAAACGAATTAGAACTCGTGGCGGCTCCTGGGACGACATGGACAAGAGGAACCACCGCTGCACCTATAACGACATTCAAAATCCGCGTTATCATTACAAGGACGGTCTAGTTTACCGGTTCGAATCCATGCTCGATCCCATCGGTTTTCGGATCGTTTCTCCCTCATTCTTCGTGATTAATAAAGAAATGGTTGAAAAATGAAAAGAAAACGAGTTCTAATTCGCAGCGGCTCCTGGGACGACCTCGACACCAGAAACCACCGCTGCGCCTATCGTTATAAGGACGATCCAATTTGCTGGTTCGATCCCATCGGTTTTCGGGTCGTTTCTCCCTCATCCTTCGTAATTAATAAAAAACCAATAAACCACAAAGAAATGGTTGGAAAATGAAATTAAAACGAGTTCGCGGCAGCGCCTGGAACGACCTCGACAGGCGCCATCGCAACGCCTATAAACTAGAACTAGAACTCTTAGAACTAGATTACTTCTGGTTTAATCCCGGCTACCGGAACGTCCGCATCGGTTTTCGGATCATTTCTTCTCCCACTCTTTATGAAAAAACCAATCTCTCGCTTCACATAGAGACCACACCATGATACAACCATATCAATGGATCAAAAAACACGGCCCAAAATTCATCCACCCTTATAATCTCCAAAACACTAACTCAGCCAGCCATGACCTCACCCTACATCCAACCATAATAGCCCACACCAAAAAAACAACAAAAACCAAAACACTACCACAATCAATAAAACCAAACCAATTTATCCTTGCAAGCACTAACGAAATAATAACATTACCCAACAATATCGCAGCACAAATCATGCTAAAAAGCACCATCGGAAGACAAGGAATAAACCACGCATTAGCTGGATGGATCGACCCAGGATTCAGTGGACAAATAACCCTAGAACTACACAACATCAATCCAAAATCAATAACGCTTCAACCAAATCAAAAAATAGCTCAAATAATATTTCACAAACTCACCGCTCCCACCACCAAACCATACAAAGGAAAATATCAAAATCAAAAAGGACCAACGCCACCAAAAAAAGAAAAATAAATAAGGGACAGGCGGGCTCGTAATGACCCTGGTTGAACCATTAAGGCAAGAATAAGCCGAGCCATCATCATCATGCTACCCATAAAAACAACCATCACGATCAAAAACTTCAGAAAATACCAACCAACCATAATCTGCCAAACCAAATCACCAAGCCAAACCCCAACTCCACCCAGAAACATCAAACCAAACCAACCAATAATCAAACATCAACCCACCATAACCATAAAACAACCAAATAAACCACCAACCATAACCATAAAACAACCCACCCAACACCAAATAAAACAACCATTAAAACCAATCCAACCAATAAAACAACCACCAAAACCAATCATATTACCACCAACCAGAAACAACCAAAACAAACACAAATCAGTAATAACCCAAAAAACAACCCAATCACGCCCAATAACCAACAAAAAAATAGAAACAATCAAAGAACTCGGAACAGAAAAGACATTAATTATCATAGCAGCAGGACCAAGCGTCAAAGAAATAAACTTCCTCCCCATAAAAGAACACCCACTCATTGACATAATGTGCATAAACAAACCATATAAACCACTATGGCCAACCAAATATTGGGCATTCTGCGATCACACTCAATACAAAAGAAACACTGACACATGGGACAGTTACAATGGAATAATCCTAAACAGCACCAACGTAAAAGCAAGAAAACCAAACCAAATCATAATACAATCAAAACCAGGAAAAGGATTTAGTCTAGACCTCACAACAGGATACCACATAGGAAGAAGCAGCACCTACGCAGCAATGCAAATAGCCCATTACCTAAACTACAAACAAATTTATCTATTTGGAGTAGACATGACTAAAGTAGGAAACAGCCTCTGGCACTACGGAGCAAACGAAGACGTAACCCCAGAAAACAGAATAAAAAGATTCGCAGCAGAAGCCGAAAATTACCAATGGGCAGCACAAAACCTACCACCAGAAATAAAAACAAAATACACATTCTGCAGCAACTACAACCCATGGGAATTCACCAAACATTATCCAAAACTAGACCACACAACCGCAATACAGCACATACTAGACACCACCACACAAAAATAAAACAAAGGAGATCGACCATGACCAACCTAAAAACAACCTTAGACAAAACCCTCACCCTTGAACAAACCGACAACCCAGTCCCACCAAAACCCCAAGGAGAAAACACAACAACCACCAAAGGAACCCATAATCCAAACAAACCCACAAAATTTATCCAAATGCCATGGGACCACAACTTTACAAACATAAAACACAACAATTTTACAGACCCAACGCCATAAACATATTACGGTCGAAATTAGGCTAATCAAGAATAAATCGAGCCATATTGCAGGCTGTCAGCTATTTTTTGAGGAATATCTCCTTCTTCATCTATTTCTCCTTCTTCACCTTCTTCACCTCCTTCACCTTCACCTTCACCTTCACCTTCACCTTCACCTTCACCTTCACCTTCACCTTCACCTCTTAATTTCGATTCCATCTCATCAAGAGCTTCATAATAAGTTTCAAATTCATCTAAATGATGAGCAGTAATTATAGCAGCCAATTCTTCATTATCAGTATGTTCTAATTCAACCTCAATCCCTTTATTAAGAGCATCCTGATCATATTCATCCCTTTCTTTCTTAGGCATCTTTAACCCAACATCATTTATTAACTTTTTATCCCATGTCTCGGTTTTCATCACAATCTCCTTATGGCTCAACTCGCTAACCCCTCAATTAAAAATAATCGTCCAAATAACAATGATCTCAAAGTTAGATGCTTTTTTAATTGGAACCGAAATAATCCTATGTGAAAACAATCTTAATGTATCTCTATATAATCCAATCTCACCAGCAATTACATTGCCATTAGTATCTAATGGCGTTCTATCTAATTGCATGTCCCTACCACCAACTAATTTACTCAACACTAAATAATAAGGAGAAATTTGGCTAATTGAACATTCAGATTTCGAATCATTTCTACCAACCAATTTAATTTGATCACCTTGCTTTATTAAATTCACATTAGAAACCGAAGGATCAATTGAAACAACGTCGCCACCGTTAGCAGTTGCCAAAATCGGTATTTCACCAATTGATCCAGATCCTGAATTATCAGTTAACGTTCCCGGAATACCTTCGAGAAAAAGTACTCTTGGCGTACACTCACAATCATTCACCGAATCAAATTTTCTACCACCTGCAAGAGCGACTTCAGTTATCGTAAAAAAATCACTTTCTGTTAAACCCATTCCATTATACTCATCTGATAATAAAGTAGTTTTAAATTTAATAACGTTATTTAACGCTCTCACATCTTCTTGAAGCAAGGGATTACCAGAAGGCTGATAAGTTGGTTGATACTCTACTTCTTCTATTCTTTTTAACGGTCTTCCCGATTCGGAAATAGGAATTGCATTAATTAATCCTCCTTCATAATAAGCGCCAGGAGTAAGTCTAATCGGAACTATACTACCAGTAACGGAGTCAGAAGCATAAAATCGAGGATCATTTTGATCTAACGGTATATAATTCTCATCAAAAGATGCTCCAAAGAGAACGTATCTTGCCGAAAATTCTTCCGTTGGATCAATATTTGAATTTACCCAACCACCATTTCCGCTATTTGCTTGTGGATCCCATAATTGAGAAGATGGCAATCTATGCGAGAGCATTTCTTTTGCAAAAATCTTAACTACGTTTCGTTCCGTAATCCTATCTATTACATTTCCTTTTCGATCTTTAATAATAAATTCTATGATTCCTTCACAATCTTGCATTGATTTTGAATCTTTGAATGAAATTTTACCCATCTTGTTCTCCCTCATCTTCGGTTTCTTTTTGTGATTTTAAACGCTGCGTTTCTATCTCTTGGATGTTGCGCGATGACGTTAGATACTGGACCAGCATTTGGTTGACGAAGGTCAGCAGGACCAAAAACGCCTAGTGGCCTCATGTTCTGCTTTTTTGCCATAGCTCCCATCGGATCTGCGGCGTTTTTCGCTACTTCCGTATCTGGCACCACTATCGTTTTACCATCAAAATTTCTCCCAATTATTTCTTCTGGACCATCTACATTATGTGGTTCATGTAATGGATCCGGCACTAATCTTTGATTAGTTCTTGGTTTGTCTTCTCCTGCTCTTCCTGTTTGAGTTCCTGCAATGGTTCGTTCTAATTCTAAATATTTATTATCTATGGTCGTGGGAAGATCATAAGCGTTTAATCTTTTATTATATGGCAGTGTTTCTTTTTCTTCTCCAGGCGCATTACTTCTATTCGCTTTTGCGAGAGCTATATTTGTATCTGGTTCTTTTTTTATTGGAATTGAATTTCCTGCAATTGCTTCAGCTAATCCACCAAATGTTCTGCTTTTTTGAAAGCTACTTCGATGAGGACTTTGGGTTCTTCTGTGTTTTCCCGTAGGATGTTTATATTGGTCTTCAAGTTTCTGATCTATTCTTTCAGATAATTTTTGATACATAGTTTGCTTGTTTTTTACTCTTTTTGCGTCTTTGGGATTAATAAATTGGCTTAGGTTTGTTTTCCTTTTGTTTACTGGCGTCCAATAATCTTCACATTTCATGTGATCATCAGTTATTGCTCTTTGGGTAAAAGTGAAAATTGTTCCGTTTTTCCCTTCTTCCGTTTGCATTTCCACGCTCGTATTTTGTAGGATTACTTCCATTTTTTCTTTCATTTGTTGAGATGATTCTGACGGTATTGTATATCGTTTTAAATCAAGTTCATCCGTTACTAGGTCGGTTTGATATCCTAATTTGCTGCACTCGTCTTCAAATTTTGTTGCAGCATCTGCCACTTCCTGGCTCATATTTGATCTCCAAGCGATCGGTAATATTTTTTAAAGAAATCTATAATTGTTTTTGCTAATGGAGAAACGTCAGTTGATAATTTTGCCATTTGTGGATAATTAGTTAAAAAGTTTCTCCCCAATCTCCCTCCTATCTCCCATCTACCGGTTTGTAGGTTTGGCCTACACGATAAATCTTTCGATCTATATCCACAGGTACAATTTCCTCCCTTTAACATTACTTCCATTTTTGGATGTATTCTTCTTATTTCTCCTCCTAACATGGAGTTTAATCTTTCAGTTATTTCATTAAGCCTAACTTTTGAATTTTTTAATTTCATTTCCATCTCCGTTATTTCATGCGATATTTCTTGCGCTATCTGTAATAAATCCTTAGCCGCTGACCCATCATCAATTTGCTCATTTAAATGTATGTCGTCAAGTATGTCTTGAATTTTCAACATTTCTTTGTCTCCAATCCATGGTCTAATCTATATTTTATCGGCTTCCGCATCGTAATCAATTCTATGTAAGAATAAATCCGTCCACCATCCTCCTCTAGACACGCTATGATGGAACCCATGAATCAACCATGGACCTCCCAAATGAAAACTCACCCCATCTTGATCACTCCATTTAATTTTTACCTTTGATACTCCTAAATTATGAGCTATTGATAAATCCTTATAACTTTCCCCAATTACTCTCAATTTCATTCTCATCCCCAACGGCAACGTCTGCAAATATTTATTTCTAGCTCTTCCATCAATATATTTATGATACGGTAATCCCATCTCTCCCCCAGAATGTTCCGGTATTGCCTTTATAAAAGTTGACCATTCATGCGGTATTTCAACAGCAATACTCGGCTCAGGTTTTGCAAATCCTTGATCGCTAGTTATTTTTACGTTCTTTTTATTTGAAGTATTTTGATCGGTAACATGAATTACTTGTCGTTCTTTATCCGTTATCCTATCCATATATAATTCGGTAGTCGCACTTATTCCTGCCGTAATAAATTGTCTATGATACGTTGACAAAAACGTATCACAATTTAATTCAAAATCCCTTGCATTTAGCGTTCCTGGATCATTATATATCCATTCTCCAAAGTCTTTTGATTCCTTTTCTGATTGATCCAAAATATGTATTGACGACTCTGGTTGATCCATACTACCATCTGAAGATACCATAAAATTCGTTTTACTTTTAACTATCCCAGATGCCCAATCTAACAAAGAAAATATAAACGTTTTTGGATCCATCCTCATCATATACCATTTCCCACCTACGTTATCTAAGGTCTTACTCACCTTCTTTTGACCTTCTTCATTTGGAGAAATATAATATTCTTCTATTACTTGTTCTATTACTTCTCTTACTGATCCTTTATAACACTTTCCTGAACTCGCTCCTGCATTTAACCAATAATTTGGAGGATCTATCACAGTAAGGGTAAATCCTCCTCCCGTTGGTATTCCTTTCGCCCTCACGTCAGTAAGATACCCTTTATGTCTCCCCGTTCCTTCCCCTCCCGGCCAAAATACTTCCCACTCTATCGTGGTCGGCATTTTTCTTCCATGCTCAAAATATTTCTTGTGCACAAACAAATCATCAAGAATTGACCAATACGAATCCCGAAAAGTAGCTTGCATAAGAATAATACCATTTACCATAGCCTGCCATTCTAATTTTTCAAATAAATATCCAATATCTTTCCCTCCCTCGATAGTAAAATATATTTCCGGATGAGATGTAATCGTCGTCGCGCCTCTTTTAGGACCCATTTGTGAATCAACCCCTCAATCTAATTTGGGTTCGTTACTTTGGTAACGTTACCAAAGATTATCTATTATTATTTTTAGGAGAAAGTAATGGCCACATCATCGCTTTAAAAGCAGAATCCATTATTGACGAAGACATTAAAATAATTAAAAGAAATGCTTATCGTTGGAAAAACTACGATCTAGAATCTCTATGCGAAAAATTAAGAATGACGACTCCAATTTCATTCAGATCTGCTTTTAGAAAACTAAATGCTAACAAAATTTTGGTAATGAAGTCTTATTCACTGAAATAAGTTTTGAAATATTAGCTAAACTTAACCAATAAACATTATTTTCCAAATACTTTCTTGCCGTTCCTATCCCGTTTTTCTGATCATAATCATTCCAATCATGCTCTTTGGGCGGTAGACAATAAGCTAATCTCGACCCATGGTCTTTAAGCAAATAATAATTATGAATTAACGATTTTATTCCTGCTTCATCATTATCTGGAGCTAATATTATATTCTTTACGTTCAAAAATTTTATCTTTTTAATTTGTTTTGATCCTTGCGCCATCATCGCCCCACAAGTTGCAACCACATTTTCTCCCAAACTTAAACAATTAAATGCCGATTCTACGATAATAATTTCATCCCCACCCATCATTACGTTATCAAACGCATAAAGAAAATCCGTTTTAAACAATCCGGTTTCACTTTCAGATGGAAAATTAAATTGCTTTTCATAAACCGACCTTTCCTGCCAATAAACAATCGTATCAAATTCATAATACGGAAACACTATAGTATTAGTAGTATAACACAACTGATGTTTTTGAATAACTTCTTGACTTATTGCTCTATTTTTTAAATATCGTTGAGCTATCTGCTTAATTTTACTATCTTCAACATCACTAAAAAACCTACTCCCTTTTGGCAATTTAAGATCATAATCCTTCTTCGACTCTTCCAACTCCACCCTTTTTTCATACTGCACATTCCCCTCAGTTACTTCCCGCATAGCTTCATGAAAACTTACGTTTCTAAATTTCATCACAAAACCTATAAACGACCCATCATACTGCTGATGATTTGGCCTAAAATCATGAACCCAATAATTAACCTCACCCTTTCTATTCTTTTCCTTTTTAGTATTTATAAACAAATTATATCGCTTATCACCATCCGGATTACATATCCGCAACTGTTGTCCACCTTTAGACGTTTTAGATCTAAAATTTTTCGAAACCCAACTAATTATCTGACGCGAACTAACGTGCATCGCCATTAACTCTCTTAATTAACTCATCACTAATAACAAATGCTTCCTCCAACTCTTCTACTTTCATAATAGAACTAGAAAACCATTTCGGCAACAAGGGCTGAGAATTCTGAACAAATCTTAAAAAATCAGCATCAAGCACAAAAGTAACAGCCCAATCCTCATCATGCCTAATAGCTCGACCTATCGACTGAATTAATTTTAAAGCAGTCTTCCACGTAAGCCAATCATGATCACAATCCATCCTCATCTTAACCTGAACATCACCAAGACTTGGATAAGGAACCTTACAAACTATCTGAAATCTCGCCAGATCATCATCCAAACTTAACCCCTCATGCATAGCAGGAGCAATAATTATGGAATTTAACGTTAACTTATGCTTTTCTATCACCATAAACTTATTATCATTAAACTCAACATCCTTCTGAAATAAAAACCTCCGCTTAACCAAACTAGAACAATTATCCATCAACAAATTAGCAATCTCAAAATTATGAGTATGCACAATACCTCTTGACGACGGAAACTTAGAACAAATTAAATTAACGGACGATATCAATTTAGGAAACGACTCAGCCTTATTCTTAAAAGACAAAGACCCACAAGGAACGGAAATAACCGGCCTATTTTCAACAGGAAACGTATTACCCATCTTCAAAAATTTCACCTCATCACTCGACATACCCAATGAATCACAAATAATCTTCTTACTTAACAAAGTAGCACTCATAATCAACACATGATCAGCCATACTAAATAAATGAGAATTAGCAAAATCATCAACAAACAACGGCTTTAAAGTAACCACGTTATTATAAGGTTTACCAACAAATTCATGAACCCACCTAGACGGATCCGAATTAACCACTATAGAATATTTAACCAACAACCTTTCCCACTCATCCTCAACAACTGAATCTCCCTTCAATCGAGCAATCCTATGCTCATTAACAATCAAATCCCTTAATTTAATATCCTCAAAAAACTTCAAATAATCCTCAACCGAAGACAACTCAGGAAAACGAATACCAAGAGAAACAAAAGGTCTATCAGAAATACGCAACTCAACAAACTTCATCAACACATCCTCAGAAACATGACCTTCATCCAAAATCAACAACTTCCTAGGCAAAAACCTATGAACGACCGAAGACTGAAACAAAAACGAATGAAAATTCATCAAACAAATAGACGAACTCAAAGCCTTCTCTAATTGACGAAAATACTCACAAACAAACCCATTATCACCCAAACAATAATCCAATTTAGACTTATCATGCTTCTTACACTCACCAACATCACAAGTAACCACCTTTTCAGAAAGAGCACGAAACCTATCAACGTCAACGCCGGAAGAAAAACCATCATTACAAACATGCTTATAATAATCACACCTATAATTCACCCTACCTTTTAATTCAATCATCGGCCGATGACCACCAACATACCTCCCATTTTCACCAAAATCAAACGACAACTGATCCTGAAGAAACTTTTGAGGAGCCAAATAATAAGCAGGAGAAAACAACTGAGCAACAGTAAACCCAATAACGCTCTTACCAGAACCAGTAGGCGCCTCCAACAAAACAAACTTCACCTTCTCATTAAAATAATGAACTATCCTCTCAATAGCCTCCTTCTGACCAACCCGATACTTCTCAAGCGGAAAACACCGGTCAATCATCACAACCCCCTTCCGAAAAACACGACAAACAACTAAAACGACAACGTTGAAATACTACCACATAATTTTCCCCGCCATTTTTCCCTCCCAAATCCACCGTATTTTAAAAGAATGATAATAACCTCAGACTTACATCACGGAATTCCCGGCAAACTCCAAGACAGCATCTGGGCGATGGATCTTATCAGCTCCGTCGCGAAGGAAAAGAACGAAGAAGACATCATAGTACTCGGAGACTTATTCCACAACCGACTAAACCTCGACGTCGAAGCATACTCCACCGTCTACGACCATCTCAAAAAATATCGACAAATAGGACAAAACTGGATATCCTTCCCAGGAAACCACGACATCTACCTAAAAAATTCATGGACCATCAACTCCCTACACCCACTAAAAGAAATAATGACCGTCCACGAAAACCAAACAACCATTACCATCAAAGACCAAAAATACCACATACTCCCATTTATAAGCAAAGAACAAGAATACATCCAACAAATGACTCAAATCGAAGAACAAGCAGACCCCGACGACATATTATTAACCCACATAGGAGTAAAAGGAGCAAAATACAACTTCTGCTTCCTATTACAAAATTGGGGCAAAATAGACCTAGAACAAACAAAATTCAAACGAATTTACAGCGGACACTTTCACTGCCACCAACAAGTAGGAACGAAACTATGGTACCCAGGAAGCCCAATACCATTCAGATTCGACGAAGGAGAAGTAGAACACGGATTCATCCACTACCACCCAAAACAAAACACGCACGAATTCATCAAAACCTTTAAACAAGAAACCCAAAACAGACCCCCAGACTACATAACGATCATTGACAAAGATCTAGAACAAAACAAAGAATGGATAAAAGGAAACAAAATAAGAATAATACTCACCCAAACCTATGGAACGCACGAACTACAAGAAATGAAAAACGACCTAGAAACCCATGGCGCCATAGGAATAAAATGGCATCAAGAAAAGGAAGACTCAAGTAAAATAAACGCACAAATAAAAGGACTAAAAGGAATAAAAGAAACTTTCACCTCATGGATAAATCAAGAAGAAACGGAAGGAATAAACAAAGCCCTAATACTAAAATTATTCGACCAAATAACCGACGAAGCAGAAGAAAGATTCCACAACAGAGAAAGAGACGAAGATGATTGAAATACAAAAACTATACTTAAGAAACTTCCGATCATACGGCGACTACGACACCGAAATAAATCTAGACGGACTAGGACCAATCCTAATCCTAGGAGAAATAAACAACAACGAAAATGAAAGAAAGAACAGCAACGGAGCAGGAAAGAGCACCATCCCAGACTCCATAATCTGGTGCCTATTCGGAAAACTACCATACAAAGACCGCCCCGCAGACGCCGTAGTAAATTGGGAAACAAACAAAAACTGCAAAGTAAAAATAACCACAAAAGACGGACACCAAATCATAAGAACCAGAAAAATGGAAGGAGAAAACTCACTAACCCTAATAGACCCACACGGAAACAAAATAGAACATGGAATAACGGAAAACACCCAAAAATTCATCGAAAGAACCTTCAACATAGAATACGAAACGTTTACGTCAAGCACCTTCTTCACCCAATTCGACAAACCAATACTAGAAAGATCAGAAATAAAAAGAAGAAAAATACTCGAAAGAATGCTAAATTTACACAAATACAACTACTACGCAGAAGTAGCCAAAGAAAAAGAAACCCAAGCAAAAACCCAACAAGAAAAAGAAAACCAAATAAACCAAAAAGCATCAGAAAAAATAATGGAAATAGAAAGAAAAATCAACAAAACCGAACAAGACATAAAACAACACGAAGAAGAAAGAGAAAAAAGAATAAAACAAACCCAAGAAAGAACCCAAAAAAACATAACAGACATCCAAGAACAAAGAAAAAACATACTCCAACAACTAATAAACAAACAAGAAGAACTATCCGAAATAACCACGCACGACCTTAACGAAATCAAAAGACAATGGAACAAATACGAAGAAAACGAAGAAAACAAAAAAACAATCGAAGAACAAATCAGAACCAACCAAGAAAAAACCGAAAAAATCCAAATACAAATAAACCACACAACCACCAACCAAGAAACAAACGACCAAACCGAAACCATACAACAAGAAATACAACAAGAAGAACAAAAACTACAAAACTACCCAACCTACGACCACGACCACATCGCCCACCAAATCACCCAAAGAAACCAAACCAAAAAAACAATAAACACAATCGAAGAAGAAAGAAACACGCAAAACTCCAACAAAGCCATCCTACAACAAGAAATAATCAGACTAACAAAAGAAATAAAAGAATGGGAAAAAAAAGAAAACACGCTATGCCCAGAATGCGAACAACCAATACAACAAGGACACATATCACAAAAAACAAAACCAACCATCAAACAACTCCAAGAAACTAACACCAAACTACAAGAAGAAATAATCAAAATCAAAGAAACCGAACACAACCTAAACGAAAAAAAACAACAATACCAAAAAGAAAACGAAAAAATACCAGAACTAACCATAGTCAAAATAAACACCGACAGAAAAAACGAAACAAAAGAAAGACTACAAAAACTAAAAACAAAACTACAAGAAGAAAAACAAAAACAAGAACGACACAAAACAGAAAACGAAGAAAAACTCAAAAAAATCCAAGAATATAAAACCCAACTCAACAAAACGATCAAATCAACCACCACCCTCAAAGAAACCCTAAACAACATACCAATCATCAACAAACCCATAGTCACCATCACGGAAGCAGACCTTCAAAACAAAAGACACCAAAAACACGAAGAATTAATCAAAAACATCGAAGACAACATAGAAACACTAAAAGAAAAAGAAAAAGAAACCCACGAAACCACCAAACAAGAAATCCAAAGAATAAAACAAGACAAAAACCCATTCATAACCATAAAAAACGACTACGAAACCGAACTAAAAGAAGCAAGAAAATCATTCACGGACACCAAAAACAAACTAGAAAAATACGACATCATAACAAAACATTTCGAATTCCTCAAAAAAAGCTTTTCCGACAAAAAGAAAATAAAATCATACACAATAGCAACGCTCATCCCACACCTAAACGAAAAAATATCCTTCTACCTACAAGCCATGAACTGCGACTTCAACCTATCATTCAACGAATACCTACAAACAACAACCAAAACATACCCCTACGAATATTGGTCAGGAGGCGAAAGACGCAGAATCGACATCTCCATAATGATGGCAATCCACAGCCTACACGAACTAATCCACGAAAAACAATCAAACATCCTAGTCTTTGACGAAGTAGAAAGATCACTAGAACCAAACGCAATAGAATCATTCATCGAACTAATCTTCAACGAATTCAACAACAAAACAGTACTCGTAATATCCCACTCAGAACAAATGCTAGACGCATTCCCCAAAAAAATGATCATCCAAAGAACCGACCGGTACAAATCCACCATAACCGAAGTAAGATAGTACATAAATACGCACCCAAACCCAAGAAAGGAAAAACCATGGACACAAGAGAATGCAAAAAATGCAAAACAATACAACCAATCGAAGAATTCCCATCAAACGGAAACAAACACGGCGGAAAAAGATGGCAATGCAAAAAATGCATGCAAAAAATAAACCAAAAATGGAGAGAAAACAAAAAAACACCACAATCAACAACCCCAACACCCACGGAAACAACCCTAACAACCCCCACGGAAACAACCCTAACAACCCCCACGTTAATATTCAAAAACAATACCGTGCTTAACTGGACAACCACAACCCCACCCAACGCACAAACACAATAAAAACCACCACGCAAGGACAACCATAACCCATGGGAGACGAAATCTTCCCCACGCACACAGTCATAAACCACATACCAAAAATATTCAGATCAATAATAAACGACCTAAAAGAAATACACCCACCAGCCATAAGAGAAGTCATACTCAACGAC
>Ga0315294_10001989_pt1 | contig 22440 bp, 18 predicted proteins | sample YL17G13_40_MG_FD_203626 | JGI IMG/M metagenome (GOLD analysis project Ga0315294, IMG submission 203626) | Sediment microbial communities from Yellowstone Lake, YNP, Wyoming, USA - YL17G13_40 | ecosystem: Environmental > Aquatic > Freshwater > Lake > Sediment | place: USA: Wyoming | collected...
AAAACGCCTGTGGATCGAAATGACGGCAATCGTCGTGATAATCTGTGCGGCGCTTTTATATGGTTTGCATCATCTCACCATAACCGAACGATTCTTGTCTCCCAAGGTCGGCGTCGTCCAGCCCAACGTCCCCTCAGCGGTAAAAGAAGAAACGGAAAACGCCCAGGCGATTCTGGACGACCTGCTCGCCCAATCCGATAAATGTATCGCCGCGGGGGCGAAGCTGGTACTATGGCCGGAGACAATGGTCTTGACCGTTCTCAATCCGGGCTATCAACTGTACTGCGACCCCAACAGTGAACCAGTGCGGTTCCACAATCAAATCGCCGAATACGCCAAACGAACACAATGTTATCTTCTGGTCGGCGCGCACGGAGCCGGCGTCGGCATAGTCAATAACGAACCGGCCATCACGGACCGTTTCAATTCCGCCTACTTGTACACACCTGACGGCAGACAAAGTGATTATCACTACGACAAAATCCACCTGGTCCCCTTTGGCGAATTTATCCCCTTTAAGAAAACATTCCCCCCGCTGTATAAGCTGTTTATGAGCCTGAATCCTTATGACTTTGACTATACCCTCACCGCCGGCAGAGACTATACGTTGTTTCCAGTCAGACTTGACGGTAAAGACTATCGCTTCGGCGTACTGATTTGTTATGAGGACACCGACCCGGCCATTAGCCGAAAAATGGTGTATAAAAATGGCAGCAAACAGGCCGACTGGATGGTCAATATCAGTAATGACGGCTGGTATGTGCGGTTCAAGGGCGATAAAGTGATGCCGTCGGTGGAACTGGCCCAGCGGACGGCCATTTGCGTTTTCCGCTGCATTGAAAACCGCATTTCGCTGGTTCGCAGCGTCAATACGGGCATCAGTTGCCTGATTGACCCTTACGGCAGGATACAAAATCAATATCTTGCCGGCAATTTGCCGATAAAAGGGATGGAGCGTCAGGGTGTAGAGGGCTGGTTTGTGGATGCCGTGCCGTTAGACAGTCAAATTACGTTTTACACGAAATATGGAGCATGGATAGATAAACTGCCGGCGATGGCGGCCTGCCTGATAGCAGTTTTGGCCGTCGCAGAAAAACGAACAGGGAGAAAAAAACAATGAAATGGATTTCACATACGCTTTTAATGGGGTTGCTATTAGCTTGCGGCTGCACTCGACAGGAAGAAAACGAATCGGTCGGGGCGTCGCTTCTGCCGCCGGTGCCGGTACAGGAACTCCAGGCCAAAGCGATGACGATTGTCAAAACGGCTCTTTCCGACACGAGCGCTTATATGCGCAATCATGCCATTGAAGTCGCTGCCGAAACGCAGCAACAGCACCTGATACCTGAAATTCTTCAGAAACTGGACGATGCGTCCGTTGCGGTTCGCTTTACCGCCGCCGCTGCCGTCGGCGATATGGCCTGCTCTGCCTGCAAAAATCAGATAAAAAAAGCCCTCGAAGATCAGAACGAAAATGTCCGTATCGCTGCGGCATACACAATAATTCGATTGGGAGACGCCTCTGCTTATCAAGAAATTCGCACTGCCGCTATTAGTACCGACCCTACTGTACGTGCCAACGCCCTGTTGTTGTTAGGCAAACTTCAAAACAGAGACGATTTGGAACTGATATACCAGGCCTTCCGAGACACGGAAACCACAGACAAGGTACGGATGCAGGCCGTGGAATCTATCGCCCGGCTCAAGGACGTCCGCATTTACAGGTCCAAACTCTGGCCTTTGCTGATCAGCAAATACGCTGACGATCGTGTGATGGGTATCCGCGGAATGGGAGCGCTGGGTACAACCGAGGCCAAAGAAGCCCTTCAATTGACGATGTTGCAGGATGATGTGCTTGAAGTTCGGCTCTGCGCAGTCGAGGAACTCGGCAAACTCGGCGACCAGGGCGGAATGAATCAACTGGTAACGTATTTCCAGACTAACCCGGACTTAAATCAGGCGACAATGGCCACCGGTACCAGCGTTACGGCTATCGGCAGACTCAAAGCCAGGAACTTAACCGGATATCTTGCCAAGGCTCTCGACAGCCAATCCACCTATATCCGTCTGGTCGCTGCCCGATCTGTGCTGCTTATGACAAAATAAATCTATCTCATTTTTAACGCTGCGACGCTATTTGATCCGCAAAAATGGATGTAAGGCCATATTGAACAAGTAGTTATGATGATTTTCGGGAAATCCGAACTTCGTCCCGATATGTCGGGATCGAAATTCAAAACATAAGCCGCTAAGACCTGTGGAGTTATTTGTTTGGGACATTCGAATTTTCGTCATTTTGGACTTGTTTGGGATTTCAGATTTTGTGTTTCGACTCGACTAAATTCGCCGAAGTCGAATTTGGCGGCAAAAACCAGGGTGGCATTGTAGTCCTATTATATTAGGACAAATAAAAAACTCTTGACCTGTACCAGGCAACAACGTAAAATCCCTATGGTTTGAAGAATATGAGGTTTCGCGTGTCGGCAAAAGGTGCGTCAGGCCTCATTCTCTTTTGTGGGCTTATGACCGTGGTGTTGCATTGAAAGGATGGGTATCTTGAGTACGTTAACAAAAATTCTGGTGGTTTTGTTGTCCTTATTCGCCATTTTCCTGTGCAGTATGATGGTCAGCTATGTGGGCAGCGCAACTAATTACAAGGCTCTGTATGAGAGTGAAAAACTCGCCCGCCAAGCTGTTCAAGCTGAAAATCTCAGCCTGAACGACCGGTATAATGAGCAGGTCGCCAAAACCAAGGAACTGGAAAACAAAAAAGAACTGGAACTCCAGTCTCTTCAGGAACGCAACAACCAATTGGCATCCAATCTCCAGAAAACCGAACGGCTCAGTCAGGAATATCAGAGCCGCGCTGAAAGCTGGAAAGGCGTGATGACCGGCCTTGAGCAAAGCGTGGCCTCCATGCTGGAGTCACTGAAACTGACCCGCGACCAGCTTGAAAAAGCCCGCGCTCAAAACATCAAAGACCAGAAAGAACTGAATCAGATAACGGCGAAACTTGATGAGAAATTCGTTGAGCTGCAGCGTCTGGAAGCGCATCGCAAAATGCTTATCGAGCAGAAAATCGACCTTGAAAAACAAGTCGCTGATCTTACGAACGGCAAAGGCCCCGTTTCTCTGGGTACGGTAACCCAAATTCCCGGCGAGAAGGCCAAACCCGCGCCGACAATGACCGCCTCGGAAGTTCAGGGGCTGGTTACGGAAGTGAATCAATCCCTGGTAACGTTGTCGGTCGGCACGGCCGACGGCGTGGAAAAAGGGATGGTCTTTCACGTCACCCGCGGCAGCGAATTCCTTTGTGACGTCAAAGTAACCGATGTCGATGTCAACAAGTGTGCCGGCGTATTGGAAATGGTACAGCAGCGTCCCAAAGTGGGCGATACCGCAACGACCACCAGGCTTTGATTGTAATTATGGCCAAGCGAAAGATAATAGTTTCAAGCAACGTATACACGGCGATTCTGGCCTTAGCTTTTTTGGCTGTGCTGGCGACGGCGGCATTCGTAGCCTACCAGTGCGGCACTCAATATGGCTGGTCGTCTCTGTTTCAGATTGTTCAAACCGGACGGTAAGTGTACGACCTGAGCGGTTTTTTGAAGTTGCCGAACGAATTTGTCCGAAATATGCGGATGGAGAGGGCAAAGAGCCGGTATTGATATAAGAAGGGAGTCAAAGTGATACGGATACTGGACAGAGTTTTAGGCTGGTTCAGCAAGGATATGGGGATCGACCTGGGTACGTGCAACACGCTGGTCTGTGTCCGGGGGGAGGGGATTGTCCTCAATGAGCCGTCCGTCGTAGCCGTCCGCAAAGGCACCAACATCGTGCTCAACGACGGGGAAGCCGTGGGTCTGATCGCCAAAGAAATGCTGGGCAAAACCCCCGGTTCCATCACTGCAATCCGTCCGATGAAAGACGGCGTTATCAGCGATTTCGAAATCACCGAAAAGATGCTCAGCTATTTCATTCGCAAAGTTCACGGGCGAGGCAACTTATTCAGTCCCCGGATGGTCATCGCAGTTCCCCGCGGCATTACCGCCGTGGAACGCAGAGCCGTAATCGAAAGCGCCGAACGCGCCGGCGCACGCAAGGTCTATCTGGTTGATGAGCCGATGGCCGCAGGTCTTGGCGCAGGATTGCCGATCACTGAACCGACCGCCTCGATGGTTGTCGATATTGGCGGCGGAACCACGGAAATCGCCATTATGAGTCTGGGCGACATCAGCGCCTGTGAATCCGTCCGTCTGGGAGGAGACGATTTTGACGAGGCTCTGATTAATCATCTGAAACGCACGTATAATTTGCTCATTGGCGAGCCGCGTGCCGAACAGGTCAAAATTCAAATCGGCTCCGCCGCCCCGCTGGAGCAGGAAATGACGATGGAAATCGCCGGCCGTGATACAATTTCGGGTCTGCCGCGAAAAATTGTCATCACCAGCGAGGAAATCCGCGAGGCCTTCCGCGAGCCGATCGCCGGCATCATTGAAGGCGTCATCCGCACACTTGAACGCGCCGAACCGGAGTTGGCTGCGGATTTGATTGAAAACGGAATGTATCTGGCCGGCGGCGGTTCGCTGCTTCGCGGAATGGATACAATCCTTTCCAACGCCACGGGGCTGAAAGTTCTGTACACTGACGATCCGCTGACCTGCGTGGCCCGCGGATGCAGCGTCTATCTGGAAAACCTTGAAATTCTCAAAGACGCTTTGGACCAGTCCGGCCCAGGATGGGACTAAGTAAAGTTGAAAATTAAAGTCCAAAAGTTAAAATTCAGGACGGCCCGACGGGCCGATTCTTCTTTTTTCAGACTATCTCCGTGAGTCGCTGTTTGTTTAAGAATTTCAACTCGTTATGATATGGCGTTGGGAAACATTCACGCATCGAGACATTCGTTGTTTTGGGGATTGCTCGGATTGAGCATTCTGATTTACCTTATTCCCCAAAAAACCACCAATTCCATCAATTTTTTGTTTCATCGTCTTTTCGCTCCATTTTTACAGGTTGGCAGACAATTGGCCGTGGATCATATCCGTATGACGGCCCCTTCCGAACAGGCTGTGAGCAAAGATGAATACGATCTGCTCTGGAAAAACTATAAAAATCTGCGGGCCCAGATGGCTGAGATGGAAAAGGAAAATCTGACGCTGAGTCGGATCCGCAGACAGTTTGGTCTTTTCGACGCCGGTCTTTTGCCGGCCAAAGTGACCACGCTTCTGCGTGGTGCAAGACATGAACTGATTATCAACGAAGGAACACAGCACGGCGTCGCCGCCGGTCAGTTTGTTTTGTCGCCGAAGAAAAACAGCGTCGTGGGAACCGTCAGGGAAGCGTCGGAAACGATGGCTCGGATTCAGCTTTTGACGGACTCCGCCTGCGGCATTGAAGTCCGCATTCGCAGAGACGGAACCCGCCTCGATATTCCCGCTCAGATGTTCGGCGATGGCAAAACCGGCTGTCGTATCGGTTTAATTCCCCGCGATACGGATATTCGTATCGGCGATACGGTTTATGCCGCGGCTCATACTGGAAAACTCAGCGCCCCTATTGTGATTGGGGAAATTCGCCGGGTAAAGCCTGACGAACAAAACCCATTGTTGTGGCTGATTGGGGTTGAGCCGATTGAAAATGTCGCGGCTCTGAGCGAAGTGGTCGTTGTGATCCCGAACATAAAATAGGACTTCAGCGATGCGATGGCTGATATTCAGTCTGATTCTTCTGACGGCAGCTCTGCTTGACGCGGGCAACCTGCTGAACGTGATTGCGCTGGGAAGCGGACACATCCGTCCATCAGTTCTGATTGTAGTGATGGTTTTTGCCGCTCTCCACACCCGTCGGCAGGATGCTGTGCGATGTGTTTTTGCCGTTGGGTTTGTCGCCGACCTGGTGTCCGCGTCGATGGGGCCTTATATGATTGTGTACGGCATTCTCGGCACCGTACTGTACGGGATGAGTCGGGCGGTGAATATGAAACGATTTGTCCATCAGGGCCTTGTGGTTTTTTTTGCTTTGTTGTTGACGGAATTTCCCGCCGCCTGGCTGGAAGCGTGGAAAATCGGACAATCCAGACCCCACCTGTTTCCCACGGTATTGGGAACCGCTTTTTATACCGCCGTTTTCGCGCCGGTGTTCTGGATGCTTCTTTCCGGAATCTGGAAACGAGTGTATCCTCGCCCCAAAGGACGCCCTCGTCTCAGGTAACTTCTATGTTTCACCAGAGATTAAAAATCTTTATCGGCATTTGTATTTTGGGAATGCTGGTTTGTCTGGGCAGACTGTGGTTTTTGCAGAGTATTGAAAGCCGACAAGCCCGTGAACAAGTTGAACGCCTGCGGATTCTTCCGCCTCGACAACTTCCCACCCTGCGCGGAAAAATTATCGACCGAAATGAACGCGTGTTGGCCAAAGATCAGCCCCTTTTTTTTCTGCAAATCAATTATGAGCTTATACGCCTGCTGGACAACCGCTTTTGGCAGGCCCATATCCAACAGCTTGTCAAGGCGGGTCTGGACACGCAGACCGCCGAACAGCAACTGACCCGCAAATGGGCCGACGATATCGAACAACTGAAAAAAACTATTAATTTCTGCATTTATACCGCCGGCGCCGATGAGAACGAGCTGTATCAAAAACTCGGAGCTGTCAATGACCGGATATGGGAACTGGGCCGCTTTATTTACTGGCGGAGGCAAAATCCACGGACTCCCATCAGTCAATACGCCCAACAGAAAGACCGCATTCGGCCTGAACAGATTCTTTCCGTGGATTTGGCCGAGACGCATCAGGGATATTCCGTGCTTGAATTGGAGGACCGCCAGACGCTGATGGCTGCGCAGATTGAATTGGCGGGAATTGGCCGTGTGGCCATTCGTTCCGAAGCCTGGCGGGAATACCCCTTTGACTCCGCCGCCTGTCAGCTCATCGGCTGGGTCGGCTCGGTCCGTCCCGAAGAGGCCCGGCAGTGGTTCAGCGACGATGAATATCTGCGCTATCTTGAGGGCGAAGTCATTGGCAAGGCTGGTATCGAAAAAACCTGTGAGGCGATTTTGCGCGGCCGACGGGGGGAGGTCACCTACGACCGTCAGAGAAATGAACTCGCGCGAACCGAACCGTCTTTCGGACGGGATGTCCAGTTGACCATCGACATCGCCCTGCAAAAACAAATTCAGGCCCTGCTGAGTGAGCCGAACGCCGCGGCCCCGGAATTTCGCGGAACTGGAAAAATCGCCGCAGTCGTCCTCGACGCCGCCACGGCTGACATCCTGGCGATGGTTTCTTTACCGACGTTCAACCTGAACCGGGCAAAACAGGACTATAACCAGTTGCTCAGCGATACGAGACAACCCTTGCGAAATCATACTCTTGAAGATACGTTTCCTCCCGGCTCCGCTGTCAAGCCATTGATTCTGCTGGCCGGCCTGGAAGAACATAAAATCACCGCTGATGAAGTCATTTCCTGTTCGTATAATCCGCCTGGGCCGTCCTGGCCCAGATGCCTGCTTCAGCGAAAAGGCTACTGCCACGATGCGCGATGGGAAGAAGAAGGACAGACCAACCATGCAAGAAATGCCCTGCGGGGAAGCTGCAATGTATATTTTTCGCACGTAGCCGACCGCCTCGACGGAAAACAGCTTCAACAATGGCTTTGGCGCTTTGGTTATGGAACCAGAGTACTTGGGTCGTGCGTTTATGAATCGCCGTTTGAAAACGCCGGTATCCGCCCTGATGAATATCAGCTCCATGAGGTGCCCGGAAGCATTATTTTTGGGATTCAGCGAAATCCGATTGACGATATTACGACGGCGCCGCCTATTCCCATCGGTGAAAAACGCTGGTGGGGAATCGGACAGGGAAATCTGCGGGCCACCGTTCTGCAGGTCGCCAACGCTTATGCGATTCTGGCGCGACACGGGCTGGTAAAACCTCCACGGCTGGTTATTGACCCCAACGATCCGATGAATGAAAAACACTGCCGACAGCTTCCGATTCATCCGGAATATCTGGCGGTGGTGTATGATGGGATGCGGGCGGTTGTCAACGAACGGGGAGGCACAGCATACCCGGCCTTTTCTCAAAGCGGCCTGAACGAACTGGGCCTGACCATTTACGGCAAAACCGGTTCGACGGAAAAACCGGAGAGTGCCTGGTTTGCCGCGTTTGTGACCGATCATACGGGACGAGCCGCTTCACTGGCGATTGTGGTGGAGGGCGGTCAGAGCGGCGCCGGCGACGCCGCCCCTCTGGCCAGAGAAATCATTCGCCTGTGCAATCAGGCCGGCTTTATCGGGATTGCTCCAAAGAAACGATAAGACGACTTATGAATCGCCCCTTACTTTATCATCCGTTGGTCTTCGAGTGTTTTGCCGCTGAAATAATCCACAAATCGAACCTTGACCGTCAGCCCTGTTTCATCTCCCTTGACTATATCTCCCGCTGGAAAACTCAGTCGGTAATAATGAGTCATTAGTGTCCCGACCCAGTATTGTTTTAATTCCGCCGGTTTGATTATCCATTGTTTTAAGAGAGCCGCGTGCGGATCTTTGGCGTTCAGATTCCATAATTGCACATTCACTCGCCCCGCCGCCTTGACTCGATCACCCGCGATATCCGTCGGCTCCACATAAACAACCAGCGTTTCTTTTTTGCCGTCATTGTTTTTGTCATAGAGTCCGCTGCGTGAATGGATGACAATTTTTTCCAGCGTATCTATCATCGTCAGACGGTCATTGGGATCCAATCCTTCAAGCGTCTTAACCTGCCGGCGAAGTTGTTCATTTTCCTCTTCCAGTTTTTCGATGCGGATGTCGAGTGTGCTTTTCTGATTGCCAAGGTCTTTGATCTGTTGCCAGAGCGATTTATTCTGCTCATTGCCGCAACCTATCGCAAACAACAGCACCGTGCCGGCAACGACAAAATATACAGCGGATTTCCCCTTGCTTTTTATTTTTTGACTTATCGCCTCTGGCGATTCCATAATTTTGATTTTTGATGTTTGATTTTTAATTTTTCTATTCTTCCAGCGGCTTATGTTTGATCGTCGGTTCTTTGCGAAGGATCGAGTCGGCCAGACCGTATTCGACCGCCTCTTCGGCTTCCAGCCAGAGGTTGCGGTCGCAGTCTTTTTCGATTTCTACCGTGTCTTTGCCCGTATGCTCGGACAAAATCCGATACAATCGGTTGCGCAGCCGCAGGATTTCCCTCGCTTCGATTTCCAGGTCGGTCGCCGGTGCAACCATTTCGCCGCTCAGCAGCGGTTGATGTAAAAGCACCCGGCTGTTGGGCAGGATGAAGCGCTTGCCTTTTTCGCCTCCGGCAAACAGCATCGCGCTCATACTGGCCGCCTGCCCGACGCAGTATGTCGCCACCGGGCAGCGCAAAAACCGCATCGTGTCGTAAACAGCCAGTCCGGCGGTAATGGAGCCGCCGGGCGAGTTGATGTAAAAATGAATATCTGAGGAGCTGGCTTCATTGCTCAAAAACAGCATTTGTGCAATGATTAAATTAGCCGCATCGTCGTCCACCTGACCGCCCAGAAACACGATGCGGTCCTTGAGCAGTCGCGAATAAATGTCGTACGCTCTTTCGCCGCGGCCCGTCTTTTCAATCACAATCGGTACAAGATTATTACTTACAGTCATAATCTCCTCGTCATCGCAAGCCGAACTGTTTTCGGCGGTTATTTTTTTTCGTCTTTCTTTTCTTCTTTTTCTTCCTGTTCCTTCAGCACATCGTCAATCAGTCCCCAGGCTTTGGCCTCCTGCGCATCCATATATTTATCGCGCTGGGTTTCCTCGGCCAGTTTCTCCGGCGTCAGGCCGGTGTGCTTGGACAGGACTTCATTGATCATTTTTCTGGCTTTGAGGATTTCTTCGGTCTGGATGCGAATATCCTCAGCCTGGCCCGTGATTCCGCCCCAGGGCTGATGAAGCATAATTTTCGCGTGCGGCAGTGCATGGCGTCTGCCCTTGGTGCCCGCGGCCAAAATCACCGCCGCGCCCGACTGCGCCCGGCCGATACAGTATGTCGCCACGGGAGAGCCGAGAAACCGTATCGTATCGTAAACGGCCATCGTGTCATCGACGCTGCCGCCGGGCGAATTGATATACAGGCTGATTTCCACGCCGCGTTTGAGGTTGTCCAGATACAGCAGTTTCATAATCACTTCCGCCGCCAGCCGGTAGGAAATCTCCCCCACCAAAAACACAATCCGGTTTTCCAGCAGCAGGTCGTCGAGCGTCATTTCGCGTGTCCGCTGATACTGAACCTGCAGCCGCGCATCCGGTATCAGCAGCTTGCTGTCCCGCTCGTTTTTGTTTGTCGTCTGATAAATCATCCATTTTCCTTTAGGTTTTTGCGTTTCGTCATATTTCCAGGAATTACGAATCTCCCTTTATATCGGATAAATCGAGTTTGGACTTTCCATTTTGCCCAAAAAAGAACCTGATTTTTCTCTGGAATCCGGCGTCTGCTGACAATGTAATGGCAGTCTGCGAATTTCGCAACTATCTTTCTTTGTGGGGCTACATGATTTTAGCTGCCTATTGCCATCTTACATTCGACAGCAATTTTTTTCAACCTTTGAGTATCCAGTTTGCCCGAACCGAGCATCGGTATCGCCTCCACCGCAATCAGATTCTCGCGTCTGGGTTTGGCCAGATTGGGCAGTTCGCTTCGGCTGATAATCTCAAAGAGCCTGTCTCCGTCCACCGCCGACTTGACATACAGCGCTACAATCTGTTCGCCCTTTTTTTCATCCGGGACACTCGTGACCGCCACGACGCGGTCTCCCAATCCCAGACCTTTCTGGCAGACGTCTTCAATGGCCGTATGGGAGACCATTTCGCCGCCGATTTTGCTGAATCGTCCCAGCCGGTCGGTAATCGTGATAAACCCTTCGTCGTCTATGACGACCACATCGCCCGTATTATACCAGCCGTCCACAATGACCTCGGCTGTTTTTTGCGGGTCGTTGAGATAACCCTTCATTACGTTGGCGCCCTTGACCCACAACACGCCCACTTGTCCCGGCTCAACCGGCTGTCCCGTTTCGACATCGAGAATGCGCGTTGCAACGCCCGGTATGGGTCTGCCGACGGAGCCTTCTTTAGTTCCCTGCTGGTGGATGCCGTCAATCTCCACATCCGGCACATTCAGCGCCGCCATCGGCGAAAGTTCGGTGGCGCCGTAGCCTTCGAGGGGGCGGATGCCGAAATAATCATAAAAACTGTCGGCCAATTGCTCTTTGAGCTTTTCAGCGCCGACAACCACATATTCAAGGCTTCTGAATTCATCTTTTTCGCACCGTCGCAGATAATTGGCCAAAAACGTCGGCGTGGTGAACAGTATCGTGCACTGATTTTCGCTGACGGTTTGGCCGATGGTTCGTCCGTCCAGCGGATTGGGTACATAATACGCCGCCACCGCCGACAGAATCGGCAGCCAAAATGTACAATTCAGCCCGAACGAATGAAAGAATGGCAGCACGCCGCACAGCCGTGTGGTCTTGTCAAATTTGAAAATCATCCGCACGGTTTCCATATTCGACAGAAGGTTATGATGGCTGAGCATCACTCCCTTGGGCCGTGCGAAACTACCCGATGAATACAAAATCGCGGCCGTATCGTCGGGATTGACTTTTCTCCATCCGCCTATCCATCGCGCTGGAAGAAATCTCGATTTAAGCCATGCCTGCTTTTTATCCCTCTCGGTTATCTGCAAAAGCAGGTCTTCGATGAACAGATATTCTTCATTCTCGGCGTTCCAGCCAAGTTTTTCGAGAAATGTTTTCGATGTGATGATGGTCTTAATGCTGCATTGTTCGACAGCCGTTTGTCTATCGGCCTGCGAGACGGTGTAATTCAGATTGACCGCCGTCTTTCGCAGCAATCCAACAGCGACATTAGCCAGCACTGCCGCCACACCGGACGGCAATAAAATACCGATATTTTGTTGTCGCCGCAGTGGCGTTTTGAGTTTTTTGGCCAAGGCAATCGCCGCAATCAACGTTTGACCACAGGTGAGTTTTTTTCCGGTTGTGTCAACAATACAGAGTCGCTTCCAGTTTCGCCGTGCGATTTTGACAAAGGTCTGCGCCAGTGAAAGCCGCCGATATTTTCGCGTCTCGATCCAGTCGCAGGACAATTCCAGCACGGCTTGTCGAATCTGCCGGGCGGTTGAGTCGGTGGGCATGGGTTTGCCGAAATGTACCGTCACCGGATAAGGTAAAGACCGTGGAAATCGGGATAGTAATTTTCCCCAGCGGTAGCTGAATATGCTGTCCCACAGGCCACCCAGAAATATCGGGATGATGGGACAATTGGTGGTTCTGGCGATTTTTTCCAGCCCACCGTGAAACGCCCCCGTATGTCCCGTTCGCGACAGCGTTCCCTCGGCAAAGATACAGACCATATACCCTTGTTCAATCGCCTGTCTGGCTTTTTGCAGGGATTCCACTATGTGTCGCGGGCCGTCAGCGGCACTGATGGGAATGGCCTTGATAAAATGGAAAAACCATCGCAGAAACGGCCACTGGTAAATTTCCCGATCCACCAAAAACCGAATCCGTCGATGCTGGACGGCGCTTAATACCAGACCGTCAACCCACGATAGATGATTGGCGACTAACAGTGCCCCGCCGTCTATCGGCAGATTTTCATCACCAAAGACTTCAATGCGATAGGCCAGCCGAATTGGAATGGAAAGCACGAACCGCAACACATATTCCCGCAGATAATATAGCGACACCACGAAGATAATCAGCGCGATACATCCCGGCACAATAAACAGCTTTGCCGCCGGCACACCCAGCCAGCCGCCAAAGCGCCCAACAACCCCCGCAGCCAGTGCAACACCTATCCAGCCCAGCGAATTAGATGCGGCGATGATTCGCCCCAGCATTCGACGCTCGGCCCGCATTTGAATAAATGTCTGCACCGGCACAATGTACAGGCCGGCGCCGACACCCATCAGGAATATCTCTGTATAAATCCACCCTTTAGTTTGACTTCCCGCCAGTCCCAACGCACCAATCCCCAGCATCAGCGCCCCTGCCGGAATAATGCCCGACTCCAGCGCGCGGCCGGACAGTTTCCCGGCCCAGAACGAACCGATGCCGATTCCTACCGCCGCAACAACAAACAGATAGCCGCTCTGAATCTCGGAATAATGACAGACCTGGATGCCGTAGGGAATCAGGTTGACCTGGGCAAAACCGGCCAGAAACATAAAGCCCGCCGCGGCAAAGACCGCAGCGACTAAGTTTGTATCCGTTTTAATAACCCGCATCGTCCGCCAGACATCGACGAGAAAAATCGGATGAGACTTACTCGTCTGCCCGCCGGCCGGCGTTTTACGTATCAATAATGATGTGACAGTACCTGCCGCAGCAATCAGAACACAGGCAATTTGGGCGCGTGTGAAATTTTTATCCATAACTTGCGTCAGCGCCGGCGCCGCCGCGATACCTATCACAATCGCAAGGTAAGTCATTCCTTCCAAAAGGCTGTTGGCACGAGACAATTGCCGTGATTCCACCAGTTCCGGCACAATGCCATATTTACTCGGGCCGAAAAACGCGCTCTGGGCGGCCATCAAAAACAGGATCAGATAACACCCCGCCGGATTGGCCCACCAGAACGCCAGACACCCGAGGCCCATAGCGATAATTTCCGCGACCTTGGCCAGCACAATAATCGTCCGTTTGCTGAAGCGGTCGGCCAGTGTCCCCGCATAAGGCGTCAGCAAAAGAAACGGCACAACAAACACCATCCCCGCAATGGCGCTGACCGATGAAGCCTTGTCCTGTCCGAGTTTGCCGATGAGCAAAAAGACCATTAAGCCCTTGAACAGGTTGTCGTTGGCGGCACCCAGAAACTGCGTCGCATTGAGCCAGCCGAAAGAATTGTCAATTTTCAATTTTTCATTTTCCATTTGAAAGATTCATTTACATATCTATTCCGTTAACACAGCCATATATATTCAAGATTAATAAAGCAACCCATATAATCAGAATAGTTATAAAAACTTTTTTTCCGCGAAAACACAAAGCAAGAATAAAAAGAGTAATATATACAAGGTAGGAAAGGATTAGCACGGACCAATCGCCTAAAGCTTCAGGAAACTCAGTATGTCTTATTATATAATACTCCAATCCTGCGGGAAAGCAGAGAAGCACTGCTGGAAAGACATACAGCACCGTCAGAAAAGATTCTATCCCCGGCCATAACAGAATCCATGTCAGTACCACGGCACCCAAATGTGTTAAAACCAGCGTTAATATAATCGTCTTAAAAGAATACTTTTTATTTTCAAGATGCATCTCTTATACATCCTCTCAAAAAACAATTCTTTTATTGTCCAATACTCCCTGCTGTCAATCGGTTATCTTTGGATCAGGGGTTTTCCCCGCTAAATAGGTGGATATTTTCGCCAGACATTCGTCCCGCAATGCCGCAGTTTCGTTGAACAATTCGTGTCGCGCTCCTTTTATCATTTGCACATTTGCGGCGGGGAATTTGGCTCGCAGCAGGCCGAGATTATACCGCCAGTCAACCGTCGTGTCGCGGTCGCCCTGCAAAATGAATACATCCTTATCACAGGGCGTTGCCGCCGCCAGCCGGGTGTTCCAGTCATATAAGGCCCTGACCCAATCCAGCGAGACGTACCGGCAATGAAGATAATCACTGTGGCGATTAAAAGAAAGAAAATCTTTGTCGGATGAATTCCTTTGCGGCACACGCGGCGCCTTCTCCGTAAAGGCGCGATAAAAAGCATACATCGCTTTGGATGCATTAAACCTGCGCCAGCGAATCAGCGGCGCTGCCAGAACAACCTTGTCAAACAGTTCGCTGTATAATGAAGTGTCATTCCCGCGAAGGCGGGAATCCAGTTTTCTTTTTTCCTTATCATTCAAAAGCAACTCTATGCCAACTCCCGCCCCCGTACTGAACCCGATAAAATGCAAAGGCTGTGCACACAATGGTCTTATTGTCAAAACATAATCCAGCAGGGCCTGCGTATAATCGCCAAATACTCCCACTGCCGCCGATTGGCCCTCGCTGAGGCCGTGTCCGGGCAGGTCGAACGAGCCGACGGCAAGACCACTTTCCAGCAACGCCGCAATCAGATGCTTCAATTGCCCGGTATGATTCAAATACCCGTGCAGGACAATTACCATTGCGGTCTCACAACTCGAAGGGTTGTCATTCCGAACCCCCTTGTGGGGTGAGAAATCCGACCTGCTTGCAGGTCGCCCTGAGCCTGTCGAAGGGTCTATTTCCTTAGCCCAACCCACAGGGTTGTCCGCATTTTTGATTTTTAATTTTTGATTTTTAATCTTGGGTGGAACCCACACATGGCCTGCCAATTTCAGCCCGCCGCTTTCAAACCACCCAAAATGATGTTCGACCTGCGGCCAGTCCAATCCGTAATGCTCAAAATAAGACTGAACAGATTCTGTGTATTGGTCATTCTGCTCTGCCAGCCAGCCCATCCGCGTCTGAATTTCCGTTTTGTTTTGTGCCGTTCCAATCATATATTTCAATCATCAGAAAGAGGGTGGGCTAAAAAGCCCACCCTACTGCTAAAACTCGAAGCGTTCTTTTTGCCTTAAATCAACGTCTTTCACTGTACAGGCCTGAAAAGATATCTATGGTTGTGTGAAATTTCATCCGGCCCAATAAAAAGGTCGGGATTCGGAGCGCCGGTAGCCATTGAGAAATAAGGGTCCAGCGCCTCCGCCTTTTTCAGGAGTCCGCCCGCCGCCGCCGCTTGTTCTTTATCACCCGAGTGGCTTTTGTACTTATATTGTACCGCCAGCGCGTATGCCTGCATCGGCAGGATAGGTTTAGAATCCAGATATCGTGTCACCGCGGCATTCCCTGATGCTATCGCCTTATGGAGTAATTCAGGATTATCCCCCGCCCGCATGGCGGACCATGTATGATAGATGCTGAGGTCCATGAAAAGGAAGGATTTTGCGGGGTCAATTTTGATCGCCTTTTCAAAACAGGCAACGGCATCGTCAACTTTGTCCACACTCAAATATGCCTTGCCTAATTCTTCAAGCACATCCACATTGCCTTCATTACTCTTCAGGACATTTTGCCAGTAAGCAACTCTATCGGCTCCTTCCGGCAGCAGCACGGACCTGGCTTTCGCGCCAAAAACCTTGTCCATTCCCTCTAATTTTTTTGCATATTGCTCGGCCCTGGCTTTGTCACCGCCTTTATCTTCGGGAAGCGTTCCATAAATCTCAACAAGATAGAGCATCGCCTGAGAATAATCCGGCTTGAGTTTCAGCGCGGATTCAAAAGCTTTGCATAACTTCGCGATTTTTTCTTTTGCGTCGGGTTGGTTTCCCATCAAAGATGGATATGCCTGAAATAAGGCGATGTGCCCCTCAAAAAAAGGATAGATCACGTTAGTGGGGTCATTTTCCTGGGCCTTGATAATCGCCTGCCGCGCATCTTCCATTTTCCCCTGCATCGTTTTTATATCTTTCACTTTTCCCAGCGACATATGTACCCGGATTCTCGCAAGTTCATAATAGGCGGCCGCATCATGCGGATTTTTTCGGACAGCCTGCTCGATGAGCGAGTTCGCATCATCCACCTTCCCCTGCATTCTTAGTTTGTACGCATCCACCGCAGCCTGGGATACCGCCGCCGCCCCGGCCGTATTGCACATACAATACGCCGCCACAAACATCCCAACTGCTACTAAACTGATTGTCATTGTCTTTTTCATTGTGCTTTCCTTTCTCAAAAATCATCCATCACTTAATTGATTTTCCGTTACTATAACCGGGTCGTTAACGCCCCACCATCCGAAAAGCAGATATGGAACCCCGCCGGTTATCATCGTACCGGTACATTGACAATAAAACGCGGGATAAATCAGAAACCACATTCGGCGTTCCGCATCCTCCCTGGATTTGTCAGGATAGAGACAATGTCCAAGCGGAATCGTTACAGGTAAAAGAACGAAACATGCCGGAAAGCCGACCATTGAACCTGCCGCATCTCCAACTCGAGCCGGGTAGCGTACCTCACCTTTGGGATGGTCCATAAGCCCTTTCCGTGCTTTTTGTATGTGTGTTAAAGATCTGACGCACCCGACTGACGGCAACATCATCAAAATGAATATTGTCAGAACAACATTTTTCATTTTATTTACTCCTGTCATTTTACATAGCGGCGGATTTCATTTGCGATAATGCTTTTACAGTCCACTGCCAAACTCTGTTTTCTTTTGTCTGTTCGGCCGGGTTGTATCCAACAATCCCCTCGCGGATATTGTCATAACGATAATTCAGTCCCAGTCTGAAACTCAGATACGCCGCCACCGGCCCGATGGTGAATATCGACCGCACCGCCCGCAGAAGTATCCTGTCTAATCGGTAGTACTGAGCATACAGCCAGTCGGCACCGGCCTGTAATTGCCGGACGCTCATTTTCTTTGGTTCGATTACAACGTGCCGATAATCATAGTGCGCCCAATTGTTGTCGATAATTCGTCCTGCTTTTTCAAATTCATCCCGCAACGGCGTCCCCGGCTGCGGTGTCAGAATCGCCAGTTGCAGCGCGTCAATTCCAGCTTCCTGCAAAAACCGCAGATTCCGTTCAAACACCGTTACGTCGTCGCTGTCCAGCCCGACAATCATCCCCGCCTGTATGCCGATGCCTTTGCTGCGGATTTTGGCGATTCGCATATAGTAATTACGGCTGTCGTTGAAGCCCTTTTCCACCGCTGACAGATTTGCCTCATCCAGCGACTCAATCCCGATAAATATACCTCGACATCCCGCCCGATACGCCAAATCCATCAATTCATCATCGTCGGCCAGCTCAATCGAACACTGACTGATCCAGATTTTCTTCATTGGAATCATCGCGGCAAAAAGCTGTTTGGCGTAATCTTTGTCGGCAATAATGTTATCGTCAACGAACATAAAATGCCGCGGAATCGTCCGCAGTTCAGCTAATACATTTTCCAGCGGACGACTGTGATGCTGATGGTTGAAAAAGGCCGTCACCGAACAGAACCGGCATTTATGCTGACATCCGCGACCGGTCTGCACGGCGTTGGTGGTCATATAGTATTTGCCGGTTTTTTTCAGCAGGTCCCGCCGCGGCGCCGGAACCGCGGACAAATCCTGATTACAATCGCCCAGATAAACGGCTTGATAATCGCCCCTTTGAATATCCTTCAGAATCCTGCCCCATACTCCTTCCGCCTGACCGGCGACAACAATGTCAAAATGTTTTGCCGCCTCTGTTGTGCATAAAGTCGGATGAAATCCGCCTGCAACGGTAATAATGCCCCGTTTGCGGAAATGCTGCGCCAGTTCATACGCCCGCGGTGCAAGCCCCGTCATAAATGTAATCCCGACGACATCTGCTTTAGCGTCTAAATCCAGCGGTTCGACATTCTCATCTATGATTTCCACTTCATGTTCTTTGGGCGTCAGCGCCGCTATCGTCGTCAGTGACAGGAGACTGAACCGCAGCATTTTGCGCCGGGGGACGTTTTGATTTTCCTGTGTCACTCTTAAATGCCGGGCCGCGGGTAAGACAAGTACTATTTTCATTGCAGATACTCCTTTATGGTTCACCGGTTATTTGCTGTGTTTGTTTTGCCCGAGAAAACTGGATACGTGAGCCGTGATAATCCCGACAAGTGCCATCACTGGAAAAATCATAAAAGCTGTCATAAATCACCTCGTTTTCAATTATTCTGTTTTAAATCGTTTTCTGAATCACATTATGATATACAACAAACCTTGTGCCAGCTTTTTGGATTGTCCACAAGATGCTGTATTAAAAAGACTTATAAATTTCACACTGATTTTCGTTTTTATTTTTAGTATTTTATGGTTGCATATTTTGCATATCATATATACAATTTATGTATGAAGAAAATCACATTGTCCTCATCCGACCAAACGTTTTTCGGCCTTGTGGCCGATGCGGCTTTTACCAATCCGTTCAGTGAAAAACGCCAGCAACTGGACAGTCAGATTGCAGGCCTGGCGGGAAAAGACAAACAAACCGGTTTGGCATGGCCACAGGTGGTGCCGGTGATGATGGAAAAAGTCCGCGCCAAACTGGCGCAATTAGACAAGGTTGCCGGCGGTGTTGCTGCGATTAGAGCTTTTGACGGCGAGGGCAATCAGGAACTGATGAAGTATGTTTTTTTATTTGATGTGTTTCATCATTTTGCGCTGCATTTTGATGCGTTGATTCGCAAACAGGAAAAAACCGCGGACAAATTGCTCACAGCATCGTTTGCACCAAAGGCGATGGAACAATTGACCCAGCGAGGTTTTACGCCCCAAGAGGCAGTCCGCTCCCTGGCTTTGTTTTATCAGATTCGTCGGGCATTTTACTTCATTCAGCAGGGCTTGATCGGTCAAAGCGACTGTATGCGCCAACTGCGCATGGACTTATGGAACAATATCTTCACCTACGATATCCGCGGCTACGAACAGTATTTATGGGATCGGATGGAGGATTTCGCCACGATTCTGGAAGGGCCGACGGGTTCGGGCAAAGGCGCCGCGGCTGCGGCTATCGGCAAAAGCTGCTTTATCCCCTTCAACCCGGCGGACAACACCTTTCAATCCAGCTTTATGGAACTCTTCGTGCCGGCGAATCTTAGCCAATATGCGCCGAGCCTGTTGGAAAGCGAATTGTTCGGCCATACACGCGGGGCTTTTACCGGCGCCGTCAGCGAACACGAAGGGCTGTTCGGACTATGCCGACCGCACGGCACGATATTTCTGGATGAAATCGGCGAAGTCGGCCCGCAGGCACAGGTTAAACTGCTCAAGGTTCTTGAGGAAAGACTTTACACGCCCGTCGGAAGCCATAAACCAAAACGCTTCCACGGCCGGGTCATCGCCGCGACTAATCGGCCTGTGGCGGAACTTCGGCGGGATGGTGCGTTTCGGGAGGACTTTTATTATCGCCTTTGCGCCGATTGCATCCGGATGCCCAGCCTGGCACAGCGTATTGAACAAAACCCACAGGAACTTGCAGAACTGGTTGAACACTTTACACGGCAAATTACAAGCGATTACAATCCAAAACTCCGCGATAAGGTGCTGGAAGTCATTCGGACGCGGCTGCCGAAGGGATATGGCTGGCCGGGGAATGTTCGTGAACTGGCACAGTGCATCCGCAGGGTGATTCTGAAAGACGATTACCAGCCGCAGGAAATTCCGGCTCACTCGCGGGCTGAACAAATTAAAGAAGGATTGGAAAAAAGCATTCTCAGCGCCGATGAGCTTGTGTCACAATACTGTAAGTTGTTATACGATAAGCATTCCTCTTATCAGGATGTCGCCCGCATCGCGGGATTAGACTGGCGAACGGCCAAAAAATTCGTGGTTCGTAAATAACAAAAGCAGTTGGATTTTATAGAAAATTTGACCTTCCCCCCCTGCGCGGATATACTTTACGGGTAATTGACAAGGCAATAGACGACACGGAGAGTATGAAAAGCGATGAGAATGGCGGCACGGATGCAAAGAAAGGTCTGGTCGATTCGGCCATCAGGCCCCGGAACGCAGAATCTATCCAAAAAACTCAATATCACGCCTGTCCTTGCACAAATTTTAATCAACCGCCAAATCGAAACAGAACAAGCAGCGAAGGCGTTTTTGTCACCGAAGCTAACGGACTTAATCGAGCCGGAGGTCTTACCTGGCGTGGAACAGGCCGCGGTGCGGATTCGGCAGGCTATCCAAAACAACGAAAAAATCGCCGTCTATGGCGATTATGACGTTGACGGCATTACGGGCGTTGCCATCCTGTGGCATCTGTTAAAAATGTTAGGCGCACAGGTGGCCTATTACATCCCCCACCGCATCGAGGAAGGCTACGGTCTGAATACCGAGGCGATTACGCAATTAGCGGAGGTGGGGATTAAACTTTTAATTACGGTTGATTGCGGCATCACGGCGTTTGCGGAAACGGAATACGCGGCGAGTCTGGGAATGGACGTGATTATTACCGACCATCACCAGATTGTCGAACGTCTGCCGAGGGCCTGTGCGATTGTGCATCCGATGCTGGACAGTGGTTACGGCAATCCGCATACGTGCGGGGCGATGGCGGCGTTCAAGCTGGCCTGGGCGATTGCCAGTGCATTCCACGGCAACGGCCCTATCAGCCAGCCGCTGCGGGAGTATCTGCTCAGCGCGACGACGCTGGCGGGGATGGGGACAATCGCGGACGTGGTTGACCTGCGCGGCGAAAATCGCGTCATCGCGGGGTTTGGTCTGCGGGCGCTGACCGAATCGAAACTGTACGGCATCAAGGCTCTTGTTGAATCGGCGCAATTGCAAACCGGGGCCAACAGTTATGACGTGGCGTTCAAACTGGCGCCGATGCTGAACGCGGCGGGCCGGATGGGACACGCGCGGCTGGCGGTGGAACTGCTGACGACGGACAACGAGATGCGGGCGCATCAAATCGCGCAGTATCTGAAAGACCAGAACCGGCAGCGGCAGAAATGTCAGCGCGACATTTTTCAGCAGGCCAGGCAACGTATTGTGCAGAATAATCTGCACCATCCCGACCGAAAAACCATCGTGCTTTGCGATGCGGCCTGGCATAGCGGCGTTATCGGCGTGGTCGCGTCGCGGATTATCGACGAATTCTGCCGACCAACGGTGATGATTACCCTTTATAACGGCATCGGGCACGGGTCGGCCAGGTCGATTGAAGGATTTAACCTCTACAACGGCTTGTGCGCCTGTGCGGAGCATCTTATCAGCTTTGGCGGGCATGAAATGGCGGCGGGACTTCGCATTGAAACGGACAAAATCCCGGCTTTCGCCGAGGCGTTCGAGGACTATGCCCGCGCTCAAATGCCCGCAGGATTAACCGAAAGCACGCTCGATATTGAAGCGGAAGTTTCCATCCGGGATTTCAGCGACCGTGTAATGCGGGAACTGCAACTGCTGGAGCCATTCGGCCAGGGCAATCCGCGACCGATTTTCGCGACCCGCGGCGTCAAACGCATCGCCCCGCCGCGACGCGTCGGAGCCAAAAACGAACATTTACAGGTGGCGATTACCGACGGCACGGCATCGGTGCGATGTATCGGGTTTGGTATGGGGCATCTGGAAAAGAAAATTTTAGAGGCCGACAGCTTCGACGCGGCTTATGAGCCGCAAATCAATACCTTCAACGGCACAAGCTCCCTGCAATTCGTCCTGACCGATATTCGCTTTGAGTAATGTAGCACATCTGCTAATGTAGGGTGGACACGTTGCTCACCAATTATTTGCGAAACAAGAAAACCGTCATTCCGAACCCCTTGCGGGTGAGATAATATGTAGGCCATCCTGAAATTGCTTCTATAATGTTTATGTTTAACCGTTTTGTAAACATTATTGAAAGGATGGCCCATGAGTACGTT
>Ga0315294_10001992_pt1 | contig 22427 bp, 25 predicted proteins | sample YL17G13_40_MG_FD_203626 | JGI IMG/M metagenome (GOLD analysis project Ga0315294, IMG submission 203626) | Sediment microbial communities from Yellowstone Lake, YNP, Wyoming, USA - YL17G13_40 | ecosystem: Environmental > Aquatic > Freshwater > Lake > Sediment | place: USA: Wyoming | collected...
ATATCTAATGCTTTAGCAGCTTTAGCTGTGGCCCGCGCCTTGAAAATACCAGATAAAGTTAGTTACCAAGCTCTTTCGGAGTATAAAGGCAGTTGGCGTCGCTTCGAAGAAAAAGAATGCAAAATACAAAATACAAAATACAAAATACACATAATCAGTGACTACGGCCACCATCCTACACAAATTCGAGTTACCTTAAAAGCAGCACGAAAAAAATATCCCAAAAAGAAAATCTGGTGTGTCTTTCAGCCACATCAATATCAGAGGACTTTTTATTTATTTAAAGATTTTGTTAAAGTTTTTCGTCAAGCTCCAGTTGATAAACTAATAATTACCGACATTTATGATGTGGCTGGGCGAGAAGAAAAAGAAATAAAAAAGAAGGTTAATTCGGAAAAGTTAGTCAAAACGGTTAACAAAAATTGGGTAATTTATTTGCCAAAGAAGGAAATTATAGATTATTTAAAGAAAAACTCGAAGGGTGGGGAAGTGGTAGTGATTATGGGAGCTGGAGATATCTACAATCTTGTTATCGACTTGACAGAAAAAAGAAGAAGAAAGAAAATGAAATAGATAGCGCATTTTCAAGGTCGAATAATTTTTCATTTTTCATTTTTAATAATTATGACTCTCTTTTTAATAATTGTAGCGATTGTAATAATAGGGGTAGTAGCCTGGTATTTAATGACCGGGAAACCGAAAGGTCCTATTGTACCAAAGGCAGATGCAGGACTAATAATCCCGCCGCCACCTCCAACGCCACCTACACCGCCAACGCCGCTTTATCAACCACCCCCACCACCTCCGCCACTCCCGCCACCAGAAACTCCAGGAATGTAATTTATTGAATTTGGCCCTGACATCTCAAAAGCAGGGATATCTCCACCAATTTTTAAGGTTGGATTAATCCAGCCTTTTATTATATAATTAAATAATAGTTTTATGGCAAAGAAAATTTTGCTAATTGAGGATGAGAAAATTTTGGCGGAAATGTATCGAGAAAAATTCACTCAGGCTGGGTTTGAGGTATTTTTAGCTTTTGACGCAAAGGAAGGTTTGGAATTGGCTAAAAAAGAAAAGCCAGACCTGATTGTTCTTGACATTTTACTTCCCAAAGAAAATGGAATTACATTTTTAAGTTGGCTGAGGAAAGAATTAGAAATTTCTTCAATCCCAGTAGTGACTTTTTCCAATTACGATGACCCGGAAACAAAAAGAGAAGCTTTTCGACTGGGAGTGAAAGATTATTTAATCAAAACTAATTACACTCCAAGCGAAGTAGTTGCGAAAGTAAAGCAACTACTGAGCGAAGGGTGAAAAGAGATTTATCTCTTTGAACTCCTCAAGAAATTATCAAAAAAATTAAAAATTATTTAAAGGAATAAAAATGAACCCCGTTAGAAGTCTTTGGCAGAAAAAATTATAAAAATTTTTTCTGCTCGGCGATAACGGGATATAATAAAAAAACAAATGTCTGTCTGAAATTAGTTTCTGCTATATAAAGACAGACTTCTAACGGGGTGAAAAGGATTCTAAATATTGAAACTTCAAAATGTCTCGGCAAGGCAGTTAAAGTCTGTGGTTGGGTAAATACGGTGAGGTCTCATGGAAAGATTATTTTTGTTGATTTAAGAGACCGGAGCGGCGTCTTACAGATAGTAATAACTCCAGAGGCCCGGCTTTTGTATGAAATCGCTAAAAAATTAAGACCGGAATGGGTGATTGGAGTTGAAGGAACTATTGAAAAGCGGCCGGCTGGAATGATAAATCCCAAAGTTGAAACCGGAAACGTCGAACTTCATCCTTCTCATATTGAAGTTTTTTCTCAATCAAAAACTTTGCCCTTTGAAATTTCAGGAAAAAAAGAAGAAGTTAATGAAGAAATCAGAATGAGATACCGCTATTTAGATCTCCGACGGGAAAAAATGAGAAATAATCTAATTTTAAGGCAGAAAGTGACAAATTGTATCAGAGATTTCTTAGCTCGGGAAGGGTTTATTGAAGTTGAAACCCCAATTCTCACTAAATCTACCCCTGAAGGAGCCAGAGATTTTATCGTACCTTCAAGATTACATTCCGGTAAATTCTATGCCTTGCCTCAAAGCCCCCAACAATATAAACAACTTTTAATGGTGGCGGGTTTAGAAAAATACTTCCAACTTCCTCGTTGTTTTCGAGACGAAGATCCCCGAGCCGACAGGCAACCCGAATTCACTCAACTTGATTTGGAAATGTCTTTTGTTGACGAAGATGATATTTTAAATCTTACTGAAAGATTATATATCGAGATTGTGAAAAAAGTTGCTCCAGAAAAGAAAATCCTTAAGATTCCTTTTCCTAGAATAACTTACAAAGAAGCAATGGAGAAATACAACTCTGACAAGCCTGATTTAAGACTACAACCTAATGAGTTAGCTTTTTGTTTTATTGTTGATTTCCCAATGTTTGAATGGAAAAAAGAAGAGAGAAGATGGGATGCAGTTCATCATCCATTTACCCGTCCCAAAACAGAAGATATAAATGAGATCAAGAAAAATCCAGGGAAAATTTTAGCCCATCAATATGATTTTGTTTTAAATGGTTATGAAATTGGGGGAGGAAGTTTAAGAACTTATAAACCAGAGGTTTTAGAGGCAGTTTTTGAAGTCCTGGGTCACAAAAAAACAGAAATAAAGAAAAAATTTGGACATTTATTTGAGGCATTTGAATTTGGCGTGCCCCCTCATGGCGGAATTGCTCCGGGAATTGACAGATTAGTTATGATTTTGGCTGATGAAGACAACATCCGAGAAGTAATTGCCTTTCCAAAAACAGGTGATGGTTGGGATCCGATGATGGATTCGCCTTCTGAAGTAACCGAAGAACAGTTAAAAGAGCTACATATCAAAGTGGTAAAATCTAAAAAGGGATGAATTTAAAAATTTTCTTCGTTACTTTAGCCTTAAGTTTGCCTTTTTGGTGGGGGATAAACGTTTTCCAAGGAAACTTGGAAAATTATTTTTATGCTCAAATTTCCCAACCCTTCGAAGAGATAGTTTTTGTAAAAATTCCGCCAAAGCCCCCAAAACCTGAACTCGAGCTCCAAGTCAAAGCAGCTATTTCGGTAAAACTGAACGAGAGCGGGGCTGAAAATATTCTTTTTAATGAAAACATTAATCAACCTCTTCCAATCGCCTCCTTAACTAAATTAATGACGGCAGTAATTATTTTAGAGGATAAAAATTATGATTTAGAAGAAACCTGGACTATTTCTAAAACTGCCGCTAATCAGGAAAATGTCCCGAATTACGGCAATTTAAAAGAGGGCGAAAAATTTACTCTAAAACAGCTTTTTGATTTAATGCTTATTTATTCAAGTAATGATGCGACTTTTGCTTTTTCTGAAATTATAGGGGTGGAAAATTTTGTGGCAAAAATGAGTCAAAAAGCCGAAGAATTAGGCTTAAAAAATACCCATTTTATCAACCCCACTGGTTTAGACCCAGAAAATCTTCATTATAGCCAAGATGCTTCGATTTTTTTTAATTATTCAACCGTTAAAGATTTAGTAAAACTTTCGCAATACATCCTTAAAAATCATCCCTTAATTTTCGAAATTTCTTTGCAATCGGGTCCTTATCCATTTGAAAATGGAGTTTCAAACTTATCTTTATCAGAAAACCAAACAATTTTGGGTGGAAAAACCGGCTATACCGATGAAGCTGGCGGTTGTATAATTTTTCTCTTTAAAAACGGAAGGGAAAATATATTTTTCAATATAATTTTAGGCACCGAATCTCAAACTGCTCGTATCGAAGAAATGCAAAAGCTACTTGATTGGCTCAATCCCTAAGCAATAATGACCTTATTTACTTTTAATATAATAAAGCTTCTGGTTTTATCAGCCCTATCCGCGACAATCGCTTTTCTTTGGGCGCCAGCTTTAATTAATTTTTTACATAAAATAAAATTTTGGAAAAAAGAAGCCAGAAAAAAGACTATTACCGGGGATACGGCCGAAGTTTTTTATTCTTTGCACAAAGAAAGAGAAGTAACCGTGCCCCGGGGTGGGGGAGCATTAATTTGGGTTTCGGTACTATTTATTATATTTTTATTTTTTGCTCTATCTTATCTTTCTCATCCCTGGTGGTTAGGGAAATTGAATTTTTTATCTCGAAGCGAAACTTGGCTGCCTTTGTTCACTTTATTGATAGCATCAATTGTTGGATTGGCCGATGATATTTTACAGGTTACCGGTCGAGGCAAATATGTCGGCGGAGGAATGGGATTTACCAGAAGATTACTAATCGTCATTTTAATCGGATTAGTTGGAGGATTATGGTTTTACTATAAATTAGGCTGGGACACTATTCACATTCCTTTGGTTTTTAATTTTCCCGAAGGAATCGATTTTACCCTTGGATTTTGGATAATTCCTTTTTTTGTTTTAGTAATGGTTGCTTCTTGGACTGGCGGAGTGATCGACGGGCTAGATGGGTTATCCGGTGGCGTTTTTGCATCAATTTTTGGCGCCTTTTCAATAATTGCCTTTTCTCAGGGAAAAATAGACCTTGCCACTTTTTGTATCGCAATTTGCGGCACCCTCTTTGCTTTTTTATGGTTTAATATCCCTCCAGCCAGATTTTATATGGGAGAAACCGGGATTTTGGGCTTAACCTCAACTATGGCAGTGGTTGCCTTTTTAACCGATTCGGTAGTAGTTTTGCCAATTATTGCCGGTTTAATGGTGATTGAGGTAGGGTCGCTGATTATCCAACTTTTATCTAAAAAATTTCGAAAAAAGAAAATCTGGCTTTCCACTCCAATCCATCATCATTTTGAGGCCCGCGGCTGGCCTCCTTATCAAATAACGATGCGATTTTGGCTAATCGGTATTATTTTCGCTATTTTAGGGGTGGCCATAAGGCTTTTAGGTTAATCAACACCCGAGGTCGAAGAAAGCTTACTTTCTTCTTCCCCCTTCGTTGGCACTCGGGAGGTTACTTAATTAACCTCGGGTGTTAAGTACTTATGTATGAAGTTTAGAGATTTACGAAAAAAATATCCTAAATTTATTTACAAAAATTATTCCTATCGAATCTCTGGCAATAATTTAGAGATTTTTTTTGACTTTCGGATTCCACCAGATATAAAATTTCACCCAAAAGTCATCATTGAAAATATCCCTCCCAATCTATCGACATCGGAAGTCGATAGATTTGATAATTTAGTTTTTCACTTGGGGTTAATGGAAATTCCTAGTTATTGGAAAGCAACCTGTTCGCCAGAAATCGAAATAAAAGCTGGCCCATTGTCGATGAAGGCTTCGCCTTCATCTCCATCTTCGACAAATCTTCGATTTGTCTCGATGAATCAAGAGCAAATTAAATGGTGGAAAGACTTAATAATAAATGGCATGGGCCAATTTTTCTACGAAAACAAAATTGATTTTCGAAAACCTCGTTTCTTAAAAATCAGAACCTTACAGAGACCCGGTCTCTGCGAAATTTACAGAGGCCCGGTCTCTGCGAAACTAAAAAATAGGATTTTGGTTCCGGTAGGGGGAGGAAAAGATTCAATAGTAACTTTGGAATTATTGAAACAGGCTAAGAAAGACATTCAATGTCTTTCTTTAAATCCGACTGGGGCGGCTCAAAAAATAATGAAGATAGCCGGTTTTAATAATCCGATTATTGTTAAAAGAACAATTGATCTAAAACTGCTGGAATTAAACCGAAGGGGGTTTTTAAATGGCCATACTCCTTTTTCGGCTTATTTAGCTTTTTTGAGTGTTTTAGTAGCGAGTATTTTTGATTATAAATATATTGCTTTATCTAATGAAAGAAGTTCTAATGAAGGAAACGTTAAATATTTGGGTAAGATAATTAATCATCAATGGTCAAAAAGTTTTGAATTTGAAAAAAAATTTAGAGAATATTCCCAAAAATACTTAACCTCGGGTGTTAATTATTTTAGTTTTTTGAGACCCTTGTACGAGATTCAAATCGCAAAATTATTCAGTAAATACCCGAAATATTTTTCTGCTTTTTTAAGTTGCAACGAAGCCTACAAGACGGATTCGGGAAAGAAGAAACCTTTTAAAAAATGGTGCTGCAAATGTTCCAAGTGCCTGTTTGCCTTTGTTGTTCTTTATCCTTTTCTTAAAGAAAAAGAATTAATTAAAATTTTCGGTAAGAACCTTTTCAATGATAAAAACCTTCTTCCCATAATGGAAGAATTGATAGGAGTAGGTTCCCCGAGGAAGTTTAAGCCTTTTGAGTGCGTGGGAACCATCAAAGAAAGCTTGACTGCTTTTTACCTCGCCCTCCGTAGCTTTACGCGAAGGAGAGTTAAGGACCAAGCAAAACTGCCAATTCTTCTTAAGTATTTTAAAGAAAAAATCCTGCCAAAATATCCGTATTTGGAAAATGAATCAAAAAGAATAATGAGTTCCTGGAGTAATCGACACAATTTATCAAAAGAATTTGGGAAAATATTAAAAGAAAAATTATGGTTTATATAATTGGTCATGGAGGCGCGCCCTCTCCGGATGCGCCAGAAAACACAATAGAGTCGTTTGAAAAAGCGATTGAAATTTTCAAAACAGCAGCTGTGTCTGCTTTTATTGAATTAGATATCCATCTGAGCAAAGATGGGAAAATGGTGGTAATTCACGGCAGTGATTTAACAGAAGCCACCGAAGGAAGTGTTAGAGGCTACGTAAGAGAGTTTACCTTAAGAAAATTGCAAAATATAATGATTTGGGGAGGAAGCAGAATTCCAACCTTAAGAAAGGTTTTGGAGTTAAATTTCCCCGTAATGATAGAACTGAAAGCCGGACAGAATGATAAGATTTATCCCAACTTGGTAGGAAAAGCGGTTAAATTATTAGAGGACTTAAAATTCACAAAAGAGGTAATTTTTATTTCTTTTTACCCAGAGTATCTAATAGAATTGAAGAAATTCCCGAGATTTAAAAAAATGTTTCTTTCCAAAACTTTCCCTGATTTAGGAAGTTTAAAAGATTTCGGCCTTTACGGCCTGGGAATTCGGTATAACAGCTTGAATCAAGAAAACATCAGGTTGGCTCATGAAAAAGGTTTGAAGGTCTTTGCCTGGACAGTAAACAGAGAAGACGACATCAGAGAGGTGATAGATTGGGGAGTGGATTATATTTGTTCCGATGACCCAGTTTTAGTGAAAAAAATAGCAGCAGAAAAATAAAAAAGACGATATGAGAGCAAGAAAGATAAATTTCTTAGCTCTTTTTTTTATTTTTAAAACTATTGACAATAAGGCTGTAGTTGATAGATTAAAAGTAGAGGTGGTTACTTTCCAGAGCGTAATGCTAAGGAAAGAGCGTATGCTTGATTCGATGATTTGATGATGCCCTGATCTTCATCCTGTCTTCATCTTATCATCATCTTGATTGACTAAACTGACAAACCGGAGAAGATGTTAAATAATCTCTGGGCCCCTCTAATAGTTCTTTGATTGATCATCCAAACTGGACGGGTTCCAAAATGGACGAACCACTGAAGGACTATTCAGAACTGATGAACTGCTGGATTAATAATCCAGACATTGTTGCATTGTTGATCACCGGAGGGATCTACCAAGGTGATAAAAATGTATAAAACGGACGTCGGTGTTGTGACCTTCGTTGCGGCAGGCTTAACGGTAATCTACCCCTGCCAAAACTACTTTTCTTTTTTTCGTCCATGACTCGGAACTAAATCAGGGAAACTGAAACAAGCAGATCCGTTTTTGAAGGGAGAGCAGAAGGAATCGGTTATGGCCAAGGACCTTGATCCTTGTTGCTGAGGCGTTCCAATCCTCCATGTGAACCGATCCTGTTGGATAAAATGCAAGGATGAGCAGAATTCTCTAAGGAAACTCTGCTCTCCTTGTAACTTTTAACTTAAACGATTATATTTAATCGGTTTTTTGTTTTTAAAAAAACTGATTTTATGGTATTTTTAAATCATAATGAAACTAAATGAATTAAAAAACAAAAAGATTCTTATTTTAGGATTCGGCAGGGAAGGAAAAGACACTTTTTTGTTTTTGAGGAAGTTATTCCCCAAGAAAATTTTAGGTATTGCCGATATTAAATACAAGATACAAGATACGAGATACGAGATACAAAACGTAAAGTGGCATTTGGGCAAAAATTATCTCAAGGCACTAAAAGATTACGACATTGTAATTAAGTCGCCGGGAATTCCCATTCATTTGCCGGAAATTGAAAAAGCTTTCAAGCAAGGGAAAATCACTTCTCAAACAGAGATTTTTCTGAAAAATTGTCCTGGAAAGATTGTCGGCGTTACCGGAACCAAAGGAAAAAGCACTACCGCTTCTTTAATTTACGAGATTTTAAAAAATGCCGGTTTCAAGGTTTATCTATTGGGTAACATTGAAAAACCGGTCTTGTCTCATCTTTTAAAGGCTAAAAAGGATGATGTCTTTGTCTGCGAGCTCTCCAGCCATCAATTGTATAATCTTAAGAAAAGCCCCCAGATAGCTGTTTTTTTAAACGTTTTTCCCGAACATCTGGATTATTACAAAAACCTTAAAGAATACGCAGAAGCTAAGGCCAATATCGCTATCCACCAAGCAAAAAATGATTTCCTGGTATATAATTCAGGGAATAAAATTGTCAGAGAAATTGCCAAGAAATCAAAGGCTAAAAAGATTGCCGTAAAAGGGGAGTATTATGATTTAGACAGGAAAGCAGCTGAAGCTGTAGGGAAAATATTTAAAGTAAAAGATAGTATAATTTATAAAACAATCAAGAATTTTAAAAATCTTCCCCATAGGCTGGAATTAGTCGGGACTTTCAAAGGAATCACTTTTTATAATGACGCCTTATCAACAATTCCAGAAACCGCCATTTTGGCAATGGAAACCTTGGGAAAGCGTGTCCAGACAATTTTTCTTGGCGGTTTTGATAGAAAAATTGATTTCAAAAAATTAGCCAAAAGCATATTAGAAAATAAAAATATAAAAAATATAATTTTGTTTCCAACCACCGGAGAAAAAATCTGGCAGGAAATTGTGAAATCTGCCCGAGGACGGGCCTCGGGTAAACTACCGAGACATTTTTTTGTAGACAATATGCGGGATGCGGTTAGGTTGGCTTATCAACATACTCAAAAAGGAAAAATTTGCCTTCTCTCTTGTGCTTCAACCAGCTTTAGTATTTTCCGGGATTACAAAGAAAAGGGGAACCTCTTTAAAAAATACGTAAAAAAGTTTGCTATATGTCAGAAAAAGAAATTGAAAAGCATAAAATAGCAGCTGAAAAATTAGAGCTAATTAAAAATCGGGTATTTGAGTTAATAAAAAGAAATCTCGGTAAAATTTCAGAATACGAGGTTAATCAATTTATATTATCAGAATTTAAGAAACAGGGGTTAATGACTGATAAAAAACATCCGGCTCAGATTGTGGCTGTAAATGAAAATTCGGCAATAGTTCATCATTTTCCCAAAAAGAATAGTTCGAAAATTATTGGAAAAAACAATCTCATTTTAATTGATATCTGGGCAAAATTAGAAGAAGGGGATTCTCCTTTTGCTGATATTACTTGGATGGCTTTTTCGGGAAAGGACATTCCAAGACAAATCCAAAGAACTTTCAAAATGGTTATAAAAGCCAGAGGGGTAGCCTTAAAGTTTATTAAAAAAGAGCTTAAAAATAAAAATTTTCAAAAAACAAAAGATATAGATAAAAAAGTCAGAGATTATTTCAGAAAATTTGGCTTAGAAAAGTATTTCCTTCATGGATTAGGTCATAGTTTAGGGTTCTCCCACTGCCATGGAAAATATTTTCGCTTCTCAAAAAAGAGCAAGGCGAGATTAAAGCCGAATATACCATTTACAATAGAACCGGGACTTTATTTCAAAAGCAAATTCGGCGTTAGGAGCGAAATCGATTGTTACGTTACCGAAAATTATAACCTAATAGTAACTTCCGAGATTCAGAATAAAATCTTTGTGATATAATAAAGTTGATGAAAGATAGGCGTCCAGATTATGTTTTGGCTGGGGTAGTAATCGCTTTGGTGGTTTTGGGAATTTTGATTTTGGCTAGTGTTTCAGCTCCGCTTGCCCAAAAGAGGTTTGGCACAACTTTCTATTTTTTAAACCATCAATTATTATTTGGGCTTTTGCCCGGATTAGTTTTAGCTCTTTTTGCCTTTAAAATTCGATTAGAAATTCTAAAAAAATGGGCTCTGATTTTGCTTTTGGTAAACATAATATTGTTGGCAATGGTTTTTTTGCCAAAGATTGGAGCTGAAGCCGGAGGAGCAGCCAGATGGATAAATTTGGGAAAAATAACTTTTCAGCCTTCGGAATTTCTAAAACTCACCTTTATCCTTTATTTAGCAGCTTGGTTTTCTAGTCGGACTCCGGGACAGCAAAAATTCGGTAGAGGATGGATTGAAAAAGGATTTGGCCAAACTTTGATTGCTTTTCTGATGGTGGTAGGGCTTATCAGCTTGCTTTTAATCTATCAGCCAGACATTAGCACCTTGGGAATAATTTTTTTAGTATCCGCCCTAATGTATTTTTTAGCCAACACTCCTTTGTGGCACAGCATTTTGATAATCTTAATTGGGGCAGGGGGGTTATTTTCTCTAATCAAACTTGCGCCTTATCGAGCAGCTCGTCTTTTAGTTTTTTTAAAACCAGAGACTGACCCGATGGGGATTGGTTATCAGATAAAGCAAGCTATAATTACCATAGGTTCTGGAGGAATTTCCGGTTTAGGCCTGGGAATGTCTCATTTAAGACTGGGATTCATCCCTCACTCAATATCAGATTCAATTTTTACCATTTTAGCTGAAGAAGCCGGGTTTGTTGGAAGCTGTTTTCTGATTTCGCTTTTTTTAATATTTTTATGGCGAGGGTTTAAGATCGGGAAATTGTGCCAAAATAAATTCTCTCAGTTGGCGGCCATAGGTATTACTTCCTGGATTGTCATTCAGGCCTTTATAAATATCGGTTCAATGATAGGAATTTTGCCTCTGACTGGAATCCCTTTGCCATTTATCAGTTATGGCGGGTCAGCCCTGGTTAGCGAATTGATAGGAGTAGGGATATTATTGAATATATCGAAAAATACATGAAAATTTTATTCGCCGGCGGTGGCACCGGTGGCCACGTCTTGCCAATAATTGCTATCGCGAGAGAAATAAGAAGGATTTATACAAAAGGAGGTCTTCAGTTTTCTTATATTGGGCCAAAGGATGAGTTTGGAGAAATTTTTCTTTCTCACGAAGGAATAGAATTGAAAAAAGTGCTTTCTGGAAAAATCAGAAGATATACAGATTGGAAAAGTATCTCTCAAAACTTAGTTGATTGTTTATTTAAAATTCCAGCTGGCATTCTTCAGGCCTTTTTCTATATTTTTGTCTTATCTCCCGACATAATTTTAAGCAAAGGTGGATTTGGTTCAGTGCCAGGAGTAATCGCCGGCTGGTTACTTCGGACTCCAATTTTCTTACACGAATCAGATGTTGCCCCGGGCCTTTCTAATCGATTTTTAAGTAGATTTGCTTTAAGAATTTTTGTCTCTTTTCCAAAAACTGAGTATTTTCCGCCAAGAAAGATGATTTTGGTTGGAAATCCGATTAGAAAGGAAATTTTAGAAGGCTCAAAAGAAAAAGCCAAAGAATTATTCGGGTTAAGCGGGGGAAAACCAGTTGTTTTAATCCTGGGAGGTTCCCAAGGAGCTCAAAGAATCAATGATAAAATTTTAGAAATTCTGCCAGAACTTTTGGCCGATTTCGAAGTAATTCATCAATGTGGAGAAAATAATTTTAAAGAGGTAAGAGCAGAAGCTAAAGTTGTAATAACCGGAGATTTAGAAAAATATTATCATCCTTCCCCATTTTTGAGAGAAGAAGAGTTAAAGTATGCCTATCAAGCTGCTGATTTAATAGTTAGTCGGGCTGGTTCAGGAAGTATTTTCGAAATTTCAGCGGTAGGGAAGCCAAGTATTTTAGTTCCTTTACCCGAGTCGGCTCAAAATCATCAGGTGGAAAATGCTTATGCCTATGCCGAAGCGAAAGCCGGTATAGTTATGGAGGAAGCCAATTTTACTCCTCGATTTTTCTTAGAAAAATTGAAATATTTATTCTCTCGTCCGGAAGAACTTGAAAAAATGGCAAAATCGGCTAAAGAATTTGCCAAACCCCAAGCCGCCAAAATAATCGCCGAATATATCGTGGATTATTTGACAAAATAGAAAATTGTAGCAAAATTAAATTATGACGAACCTTGCTTTCGCAAGATTCTTATATTTTTTTGCTGAAGCTCAAAATTATGGTTGAAGAAGATTTTAAATTCAGGAAACTCGAAGGCGAAATGAATTTGGAATTCATTGAGCCAGAACCACCGGGTGAGGTAAGGGTGAGAATCGCCCCTTCGCCCACTGGCAGGCTCCACCTTGGGCTAGCCAGAACCGCTCTTTTTAACTATCTTTTTGCTAAAAAATATCAGGGTTCTTTTATTTTGAGGATTGAAGATACTGATATCAAAAGGTCAAAACCTGAATATGAGGAAGATATTTTAGAAAGCTTGAAATGGCTGGGTATAAATTGGGATGAAGGTCCGGATATTGGTGGGGGATACGGACCCTATCGCCAAAGTCAAAGATTGGAAAGTTATATTAAATGCTTGGAAAGGCTTTTATCCGAAGACAAGGCCTATTACTGTTTTTGCTCTGGAGAAGAGTTAGAAGCTCAAAGACAGTATCAATTGTCAATTGGGGAGGCTCCCCGTTATTCGAGGAAATGCGCCAATCTCTCTAAAGAAGAAACGGAGAAGCAAAGGGCTGAAGGAAAACCTTCGGTTATTAGGTTTAGGGCGCCGGCAAAAAAAATAGAATTTGATGATTTAATTCGAGGCCGTTTGGAATTTGATGCCGGGCTATTAGGAGATATAGCCATTGCTAAGGACCTATCCACTCCTTTATATAATTTTGCGGTAGTAATTGACGATTTTGAAATGAAAATTAGCCATGTTATCAGAGGGGAAGACCATATCTCCAATACTCCAAAACAAATTTTGATTCAGGATGCTCTTGGGTTTTCTCGACCGGTTTATGCTCATTTGCCTTTAATTTTGGGGGCTGACCGGACTAAATTAAGTAAAAGGCATGGGGCAGTGGCTATTTCAACCTATAGAAAACAGGGTTACTTAGCCGAGGCCTTGGTCAATTTTATGGCTTTTCTGGGCTGGAATCCAGGGACAGAAAGAGAAATTTATTCCATGCCTTCTTTGATTAAAGAATTCTCTTTAGAAAGAGTCCAAAAAGGGGGAGCAGTTTTTAATGTTAAAAGATTGGATTTTTTAAATGGATTTTATATCCGTCAGAAATCGGTAGAGAAGTTAACCGAGTTTTGTCTTCCCTATTTAATTGAAGCGGGCTTTTTGAAATCTCATGAAGAAGTAGAAAAATTTCATTTGGGAGCGCCCCATTACGAAATCTTGCAAACCAAAGAGTTAATTGATTTGGTCAAGTTAGAAAAGATTATTTCTCTTTATCAGGAGAGATTAAAGAAAATATCTGAAATTTCCGAATTGACAGATTTCTTCTTTAAAGAGAAATTAGTAGTCGATGAAGCTAAAGCTTCATCTTCACCTTTCGCTGTGGCTCAGGTAGTCGATGAAGCTAAAGCTTCATCTTCACCTTTCGCTAACGCTCGGGTATATGATAAGAGTTTATTAAGGTGGGAAGAAATGACTGATAAGGAGATTATGAAATCCCTTGACAAATTGGGGAAAATATTGCCTAAAATCAAACCTGAGGAATTCAATAAAGAAGGTTTAGAAAAAGTTTTGTTACCGGAAGCAGATAAATTCGCAAAAGAAATCAGCAAGGTAGGGGATAGGGGATATCTTTTATGGCCTTTGAGGGTTGCCCTAACTGGAAAAGAGGCCTCGGCCGGACCTTTTGAAATCGCTGAGATTTTTGGGAAAGAAAAAACTATAAGAAGAATCAAAGAGGCGAGGGGATTATTAAAATGAAAATCAAAAATCAAAAATCAAAAACCGAGCTTCCATTTATGGAAGCGAAGGAGAAGAAGAGGGCAAAGTCCTCTTCGCCCATCAAAATTATATTTTTTTTGTTAATTTTCAGTTTAGTCTTACCTGGTTTTTCTTTTGGTCAAGCTCCTCTGCCTCAATCTATTACTCCGCCAGAAAACTTAGAAGAGGCAAAAAAAATGGGGGAGAAAGCTTTAGAGGCTACTCAAAAGGAGCTACCGGGAATTTTGGAAAAAATCTGGAAAGAGGAAGTTTTACCCGTTTGGCAAAAGATGTACGATTGGTTCAATGAACTTAGAATTCATTTCACCTTCGAGTTTGAAGTGAATGTTTTGCCAAAGATTAAAAGTTGGTTCAATGAATTAAAAATTCATTTCACCTCCGAGTTCAAAAAAGAAATAGAGCCCAAGGTTAAAGAGGAAATTGAAAAAAGAAAGCCAGTCGTTGAAGAAGAATTTCAAAAAGAAAAAAAGGAACTGAAAGAGGATGTAAAAACTGAATTGCCAAAAGTTGGCAAGTCGCTCTGGGAAAGATTTCAAGAACTAATAAAATAGCACAATTTGATTGTGCGACATTTAATGGAGCGATGAAGGCCGTTAGGGTAGGGAACTCTAACGGTTTTTTTCTTGACACCGTTGGTTGATAGTTTAAAATGAAATTGGGGGAAGGTTGGACTACTCACAATAAAGCTGGTACGGTAACTCTGCCCGTACCACCCTCTAAACGTCATACATTGATTGTAACCTGGCCTCTCTCCCACGCGCACGTCCCTTTTCTAGTACCTTGTCACTAGTACCTTGTTAATTATCTCCGGCACAATGTTGTGCCAAAATGATCAGTAATTGATCATCATATTTCGAGACATGGCCTCTGTCTGTCATGTCTCCTTCGCTTTTTATGAGCCCCGTTAGAAATTTTACATTGCTTTGTAGAACTGCAATACCTTTGAATCAAAAATTTCTAACGGGGTGAGAGAAATTTAATGTAGGGGAGAGAGATTTTTCCACTTGACATAGCCCTTTGGCCTGGATATTATGGGTATAGGGAACGTCGGCCAATGTTAGTAAAGAGACAAATAATATAGGGCTTTGACAACCCTCCCCTAAATTATGAAAAAATCCAATACTCCCATCATCAAACACATTCCAGATTTTTTGGATTATTGTGAAGTGGAAAAGGGTTTAGCAGACAGAACTCAAGAAAATTATCAACACTATCTCCATAAGTTCGTCTTATGGTTAAAAAAGACGAAAAAAGAAACTCTTCTGCCCCACCAGCTTACATCTGATGATGTTTGGGCTTATCGCTTATATTTAAGTCGTTATACTGATGGAAAAGGCCATTCTTTGAAGAAAGTCACCCAGAACTACTATCTTATCGCTCTAAGAGCCCTTCTGGGCTATTTTACCGCCAAAGACATAGTTTCCCTGCCCTCCGACAAAATAGTCCTTCCAAAGGATGCTAGAGCCGAAAAAACGGTCAAATTCCTTAATTTAGACCAAATAGAGAAGCTTTTATTGGCTCCTGATACCAAAACCACCAGTGGCCTAAGGGATAGGGCTATTTTGGAGGCGTTTTTCTCAACCGGCCTCAGAATAGCTGAACTGGTCGCCCTTAACCGAGAACAATTCACCAACATTAAAGACAAAAAAGATTTGGAATTGGGCATTATTGGCAAGGGCAGCCATCCAAGAACTGTCTATTTTTCAGAAAGAGCTTTATCGTGGCTTAAGAAATACCTCGAAACTCGAAAAGATAAAGAAAAACCTTTATTTATTCATTATAAAGCCAGAAAAGATTCGGAAGCCCGGCTTACCGCCCGTTCCATTGAAAGAATAGTTAAAAAATACGCTATTTTGGCCGGCGTGCCTGTTTTTACTACTCCTCATACAATCCGGCATTCTTACGCTACGGATTTGTTAACCCAAGGGGTTGATTTAAGAGCAATCCAAGAATTTTTGGGCCATCGAAGTATTCTTACCACCCAAATCTATACTCACGTCACAAATAAACGCCTTCGCGACATCCACCGCCAATTCCACAGTGGCAAAAACTTAAAGGAGTAGAAAACGCGGACGGAGGCGAAATTTGCCTACGTCCGCACAGTTTGTTTCTTGGATCGGTTAAGGATTTGTGGGACTGGGTTTATTAGCGTTCAATTGTTCTTCGAGTTCTTTTACTTTTTTCTTTAACTCATCAATTCTTAGTTCCCTTCCCACCGCTATTTTGTAAAAACTTTCGAGTTCTTCATTCCGTTTTTTAATTTCATCTTCCGACTCCTTGCGTTCGGTGACGTCGGTAAGGGTGACGACAATGCCAATAATTTTATTTTTTTCTTTCAGGGGACTGCTTTTTACTTCTGTAATCCGCGTCTCGCCTTTTTTCGTCCTCATTTCTATCTCATAGGTTCCTGTTTCTTTACCGAGAACTCTTTTGGCAAAATTGGCCGTTACCTGAAGTATCGATTTCGGCGTAAGTATTTTTAATGCGGAAAATGGCTGACCTAAAAATTCATCCTTTGAATAACCCCAATTTTCAACAATGGTATCGTTGATATAAACAATCCGACCTTTTATATCCACCACGACAACGCCAACTTTGATGTAATCAAACATAGCAAAATTATTTTTAATTTTAGAGATAGCCATACAAATTCATTATAGCAATTATTCTGTCAATAAAAAACCGTTAGCTTCCCTGCCCTTCCGTAGCTTTACGCGAAGGAGGGCCTAACGGTTTTCTCTCGCTAATTACTTTGTCCTCCGTAGCTTTCTTGTCCGCCGTAACTTTAGCGGAGGCGGAAGCGGAGGTGGAAACGTCGCACAATAATAAAACGGTCTAATCTTTTCGGCTTTCTGTATTTTTCATTAATTCATTTATTTTGTTAAATATTTCTTTTTTTTCTTGTTCAAAACCTTCAATTTTTTGGAGTACTTTTATAAGTCCTGAATGAAAATTTAGTTCGTAATCTTTAGGATTAATTAAACCTAAAGTCCTCACAATTTCTTGAAAAGATAATTTAAATAAGCCAGTTCTTTTATATTCTATTCCTGTTTCAATGCATTCAATCAAGGCTCTCAGATCATTTTCGGGAACTTTTGCTATTTGCCACATGAAATGTTCATTAAAAAGCGTATTCAAATGTAAATTTTGAAATTTATTTTCGAAATTGAACATTTTTTTATCTACATCTTGTTTAAGATTTTTTATTATTTCTTCTGATTTTTTAATTTCTGAATTCAAACCGGTCTCTATCGTTTTCTTCAATTCGCTATATCTCTCTTCGATTCTGTCTGTTGTATCTGTCTGCATAAAGATTATATTTTGTTCTAAGATTTCAAAATCTCCTTTTTCTTTCTCAATTAATGATTTAAAATCACCTTTTGTCTTTTCAATTTCATCTTCATGTTTTTCAATTCTTTTTATTAAGGGATTTAAATTAAAGAGAGCGATAAGACCACCCGCAAATAAGATTATCGTTACACAAACACCTAAATAACCGAGGTTAAGCGTGGCCATTTTATTAATAAGCGCTTCTTCATTTATCTCATCTGCAGTCTGAGCAAAAGATAAAATCGGAATTAAAAATCCGATGGATATTAAAATTGGGTAAAATTTCTTAATTTTTTCTTTCATAGATTTATTTGCTTGTTTTTATCTTATAATTTTTTCCGTCAGTCGCCACTATAATTGTTCCATTAATATCAGTTCTATATATATTAGCCCCGACTTCTTTTAAGTTGGCAAGGGTTTCTTGATTAGGATGCCCGTATTTATTATTTTTTCCTACCATACAAATAGCTTCTTTAGGTTTTACTTTTTCTAAAAATGATTTAGATGATGATGTTCTTGAACAATGATGACCAGCTTTAAGAATTTGTGCTTGTAATGTATTTCCAGCAACTAACATATCAGCTTCTGCCTCCTGTTCCGCGTCTCCTGCGAATAAGAAAGTTGTGTTTCCATACTTTAACCTTAAAACAATTGAATTGTTGTTGGTGTCGCTGAAAAGAATAGATGGTGGATTAAGAATGGTAAAATTAAGACTATCTAAAGAAATTACGCCTCCTTCTTTTGCCTTATAAACATTAGTGCTTTCTGAATCAACTGCAGCTATAAATTGCTGATATGTTTTACTGTTTGAGGTATCTCCATTTAGCCAAATTTCTTTCACCTGAAAATTATCTAACACTTTAATTAGTCCACCTATATGATCGGTATGAGGATGAGTAGCTACCATTACTTCAAGAGGGCCCTCAACATAAGAATTAATATAATTTTCAACTCCCGAAGATTCCTCTCCGCCATCAATTAGTACTTCATTTTTACCAAAATCAATTAAAATAGAATCTCCCTGGCCTACATCAATAAAATGAACCTGGAGGCCAGACTGCGAACTTGATGGCGAAAATGTTCTTGTTTCTGTCTTTATCGTATTCTTCGCTGATGTCCTTGCTTCAATCTTTGCTTCACTTTTTGCTTTTTTTGTGACGATTGTTGTTGGTTTATTATGACAATGGTAATCCCCTGTTTTTCTATTAGTATGGCAACCATTCGCATCGGTTCTTCCTGAATGAGCAAAAACGCTTATTGGAAAAATAAGCAATAAAAATAAAATAAAAATTGTAAACCTAAAATTTTTACACATTACTATTAGTTTTATGGCATTACGGTAAATCCAACTACTAATGCTGTGCCAATAATAACTGCTGTAAGTATAATAGCTACAGCGATATTTCCTTTTTTAATTTCTTCCCATTCATTAATTGGCGTAATCCAAGAAAATATTTTTACTAAAATGCCAAGGGCAATTGCCATTGAGATTGCACCTGTAATGGCCCAGCCAAATGTGATGAGATATTGTTGAAGAATGTATAACATATTTTTGAATTTGAGTTAAAACGACCTTTGTTGCTGCTTATCTACCTTCAATCTGGCTCTATTTTTGGGAAAAGTCAAGCTAAAATAAAAATTGCCCCAATATTATTAGTTAATTACTATCTCCCCTCTGATTTTTTGCAATAGTTGAAGACTTTTTTCAAAAACTTCCTCTAAATTGGTCCAATATGTACCATCCAGCTTCTTCTCAACCTTTTTTCCTTCGAAATAGCGAATATATGTTCCATCGCTTTTTTCTATTATTTCCCCGTGCGCGAAAGCGTTACGATAAGAAACTACTCTTTTTAAAAGCTTATTTACTTCACTGGCTTGTTTTGTATTACTTCTTTCGAATATAAACTTCAATACTTTTGTCTTATTCATGAACCCCAATAAACTACTCTTTAGTATCGTATCACTAAAAAATCTCATTAAATCTTTTCGCCCAGAGAAAAAATATAACGCTATGATATCATCTAGTTCGCTCTCCATACATAAAGATGAATCAATTATTTTCTTGCGATTTTCTGTGACCGTCTCTCTATTCTGCATAGCGGTTCCAATATTTATTGGCTTTCCGGGCGTTGGCTCTATTGTTCCTCTTACTGGTAGTTTAATTTTTTCTTTCATAGATTTATTTAATAATGCATTCCGGTTCCTTCCTCCCCGAAAGTGCTTTCGCAAATACTAAAACCGTCTTTCCATTTACAATTTTTCCCACATTCCCAAAGGTCTTTTGAATTCCCACTCTGACTCTTTATTCCCTCCGCCCATTTAACGCAGTCTTCTGCGGAATTTAAATCAGGACTGACTATGTAATTATCACAAACCAAACAACCGTCAGGATAATAAAGACCCCGATAAATATCTTTTTTAAAAAAAGTGGTATATCCAAAATAGATAACCGCTATAATTATAATCGATATCCCAATTTTCGTAATTTTTTCTTTCATAGATTTATTTTTCTAAGCCGTGTATTCTTAAACACGCTTTATAAGACTGTTCTTTTTCAGAATCGGATTGGAACTGTTTAGATAGAGACAAGGGATAATAAGATTCTAGTGCACATTTTTTTCTTATCTCATTCGGCCGCCATTGAAACCAATAAAAAGCACCGCCAACTATTAAAATGACAATTATAACCCACGAATATTTTAAAATTTTTTTCATATTTTTATATCTACTTTCAATCTGGCTCTATTTTTGGGAAAAGTCAAGAAAAAAAATTGCCCGATAATGGGCTTTTGAATCTGGAAATTGTGTAATAAAAAACTCTTTAAATCGTCGTAATTATAAGAGAGGATAAAAACTAAAAGACGAGGGGGGTCTTTTGTACCTAGGGTTAACCTGGGTTTTTTCTTTTATTTATTTCCCAAATCTTCGTTGGCGCTGGTCATAATCTTCTAAAGCTTCATCCAAATCTTTTTCGCTAAATTCGGGCCAGTATTTTTGGCAAAAATATAATTCAGAATAAGCTGCCTGCCAGATTAAGAAATTGGAAGTTCTTTGTTCCTTGCCGGTTCTGATAATTAAATCAACATCAGAAGTCCAGAGATTTTGAGAAATTACCTCCTCGGTAATTTTTTCCGGAGGGATTTTCTTTTCAATGAGCTTTTTTATCATCTCCACAATTTCTGTTCTTCCTCCGTAACTCAAAGCAAAGTTTACGGTCATTTTTTTGTTATTTTTAGTTAATTCCTCAGTTTCTTTTATTATCTTTTGAACGAGTTTTGGCAATCTTTCTCTTTGGCCAATTGCCTGAATTTTTATCCCTTCTTGATGTATTTTTTGAATATTTTTTTTACTCAAAGTCTGCCCAATCAATTTCATAAGATAATTGACTTCCACTTTTGAGCGTTTCCAGTTTTCGGTGGAAAAAACAAAAAGGGTTAAAATTTTTATCCCTCGCTCTTCAGACCAGTTAATTAATTCTTTTATTCTTTCTAATCCTCTACGATGCCCCTCAAAGGCTGGCAAACCCCTTTCTCTCGCCCATCTTCGATTACCATCAATAATAATGCCTAAATGATAAGGAGGTTTCGTCATATATCGAGCTCGCTTATAGCGAGCGAAGATGAAGATGAATCTTTAGATTCGTCGACTTAAAAAATCGCTTTCTATTTTAATATTTTTTGGCAAAAGCCAGGGAAAATTAAATCCTAAAAAATAAACCATTTTAGTAACAATTTTTGAGAAAATAATTTTTGGTGAAAAGATTTTTTTTATTGCTTTTTGGTATTTTAAAAAATCAGGGAAATTTCTTAATAAAATATCAGCGGCAGTTAACCCCCAGATTACCCCTCCCCCACTCCAAGGCTTGGTTAGACCGGCAGCGTCGCCGCAAAGGGTAATTTTTTGATTAGAAGGAATCATTAAACCCTGGGGAACAATTGCTGAATTTATTTTTTCTAAAGAAAGGTTATTCTTTTTCAAAAATTCGTCAAAAAGTCTTTTAGACCCAATTGGGCTTCCAATTATTCCGTACTCTATCTCTTTTCCTCGAGGAATCTTCCAGATGAAGCCATTTTTCACAGGCCAAGTCTCAACATAATTTGAATTGTCAAACTTTGGAATAAATCCTTGAATTGCCAAACGGTAAGTTGGATTTGGCAAACCTAAACTTTTTCTTATAATAGAATCTGGTCCGTCACAACCAATTATTTTATCGAACCCTTCGGGTAGAGAATTAATTTGACTTTTTAAAATAATTTTTGCCCCCGCTTTTTGAGCTAAATTGGCTACAAGATTATCTAGTTGGAAATGGTTCATTACTAAAAATTTTCCTGCCCCGAAGGAGAACCTTCGGTTCCCTACGGGGTTAAAAAATTTAATTTTTAAAGTTTTTCTTGGAAAGTGAATTAAAACAAAATCTATCTGATTTTGAATTAATTTTTGGCTTTCGGGGATAAAATCCAAAATTCTTTCACTAAACAACCCAGAGCAAACCTCTTTACCAATCTTCTCTTTTTTCTCAAAAACTGTTACCTGATTTCCTCTTTCAGCTAATTTCCAACCCAGATACAAGCCAGAAATTCCGGCTCCGACAATAGCTACTTTCATAAATTAAAAAAAAATCCAAAGCTCAAATATCAAATCAAGCCCAAAGCTCAAAATCCAAAATTATTTTTTTCTTTTTGTCATTTGGATTTTGGATTTGATTTGTCATTAGGATTTTGGCATTAGGATTTTTTATCTCAATTCTTAACGGCTCTTTTTCTTGCTGTTTGGCGACAATATAACCTGCAGCAAAAGAAAGTAATGAAATCAAGATAACGCCGATGAATAAAATTATATCGGCTTGATATTTTTTGACAAATTGAATAATTTTTGATAACATTAAAATGTATGGCAAAGACTAAAGCGACTGGTATTACAAAATTAGGAAGAGATTCTCAACCAAAATATCTGGGAATTAAACTTTTTGCAGGAGAACGAGCCAAAGCTGGCAGCATTATCGTTCGTCAAAGAGGCACGAAATTTCTTCCCGGAAAAAATGTCAAACGTGGCGGAGAC
>Ga0315294_10001993_pt1 | contig 22422 bp, 17 predicted proteins | sample YL17G13_40_MG_FD_203626 | JGI IMG/M metagenome (GOLD analysis project Ga0315294, IMG submission 203626) | Sediment microbial communities from Yellowstone Lake, YNP, Wyoming, USA - YL17G13_40 | ecosystem: Environmental > Aquatic > Freshwater > Lake > Sediment | place: USA: Wyoming | collected...
CAACCCAAGCAGCCCAATAAACTCAATGAACTCAACAAACCCAACAAACTCAACAAACCCAACAAACCCAATGACCTATTTCCCTAATATCCTAATAACCATTTTACTCATTATCTCAATAACCTCATCGGCTAATGCCCAGGAGTGGTGGCAGAAGTGGGATAATTATCCAAAAGTTCCCAGGATTACAGCAAAGGAAGTTAAGCAGTTGATGTTAGCTAACGAAAAAATCGTTTTTGTATATGCCGGCTACGACGTAGATGACTTAGTTTGCGGCTCTCTTTACATTCCATATACCATAGTGCCTCCGAATAGTGATGGTTCAACTGTTAAAATACCTGTTCCGAGAGATTATTGGGTTATGTGTTACTGACCCTGACCCTCCGAAGAGGACAGCGCCCGGGTGGTGCAATGGCTATTATTTAAGGGTTTTGCGAAAGCAAGAGCAGTAAGACTGGGTTACAACACCCTGAGAGAAGAGGGCTTTCCATATTGTCGTTCTCCTTACAAAAATAGAAAGTAAAAGTATCGAATGGAAAAGAATGAACTATAGCCAATCGTGCACTGTAAATAACTTAGTAATTTAAATCCTTTAAAACCGCTATCAAGTGGTGCGTTAGAGAGAGAAATTTGTGTTACCAATAAAAGCTATAATATACCTTATTTTATTAGCACTGGGAAGTCTCGGCAGCGTCGTTTACCATCCTTTAATCGGTTTAATTGGATATATTCTCACCTACAATATTAATCCAGTAGGCCACTGGTGGGGAGTTCCTCTCGTTGATTGGGGCATTCGTTATTCCCTATTTTTAGCTGTGGGCACCGGGATAGGAATTATTATTCACAGTTCAAAACTTAAATATAAAAGCCTCTTTGTAAGTCAAGAAATATTACTGATATTATTTTTAGGAATTATCTGGCTTTCCATTCCACTTGGCTTTGGTTTTAACCCTGAAGATTCGAATGTTATTAAGATGACAAAGGTAATAATTATTCTATTAATGGCAAATCATATTGTCACAGACTTAAAGAAATACGAGATCATGCTTTGGACTTTAATTATTGCTGGACTTTATCTGGGATATGAGACCTATATTGCACCAAATTGGATGTTCGAAGGAGGTCGTTTTAATATTGGAGTAGGTGGTTCAGATTTCAGTGAGGGTAACTTCCTGGGTGCACATTTTGGTTTATTACTGCCTTTCATAGGTGCAATGTTCTTAAAAGGTGGTTGGAAAAGCAAGGGTTTATGCCTGATTTCTGGTTTGTTTGTGACAAATAGTATTATCTTGTGCCGATCGAGAGGTGTTTTTCTTGCAATTTTGGCTGGAATACTTTCCGCAATTATTCTTTCAATCCCAAAACAAAGGTTTAAAATATTATTTGGAATAAGTATCGCAATTGTTGGGGCTATTTTTCTAACAGACCCAGGATTCTGGGAGAGGATGGAACTTATTGAAACTGATGCCGCCCAAACGGACGCCTCGGCCCGGGGGAGGCTACTGGTATGGGAAGTAGCTCTATCTATGGCATCCGATTATCCCCTTGGTGTCGGGGAGGGAAACTTCAAAACCTATATAGGACAATACAATCCAGAAATGGTTGGCCGGGATACACACAATACTTTTTTTAGATGTTTGGCTGAATTAGGTATCCAGGGTGCGTTTGTCCTTATGTTATTAATCGGCAATGCTTTTTGGATTTTGCATAAGCTGAAATCGGATGTGAAATATTTACCCCAAAAACGGGATTTTTTGTGGCATATTTATGCTTTGAAAATTGCCTTAATCATCTATCTGGTAGCAGGAATATTTATTACACATACTTATATCGAAGAATTTTACTGGCTATTAATGTTCCCTGTTTTATTAAAAAGATCCGTAGAAAATCAATTATCTACCCAACAACCAGTATCCAGCAACCAGCAACCAGCATATAGCAACCAATAACCAACAACGAGAAACTATAAACCAGCAATCCGCAACCAGAAAATAGCAATCTTAAACTTAAATAAAAATATTTTACAGCCTTATTGGGGGTGATTTATGATCAAACCTTTTGAGAAACCGATTTATGTGACCAGGCCCTTTTTACCGCCATTGGAGGAGTTCTGCAAAGGACTTGAAGAAATATGGGAAACCCGATGGTTAACCAACAATGGGCCAATCCTCAGACGATTTACTCAAGAATTGTGCAACTTCTTCGAAACTGACAATGTTTGTATGTTCAATAATGGGACCCTGGCTCTGCAGATCGGTTTACAGGGGATGGGAATCTCCGGGGAAGTCATCACGACTCCTTTTACATTTGTGGCCACAACCCACGCTTTGTACTGGAACAAAATTAGACCGGTTTTCGTAGACATTGAACCAGACTATTATACCCTTGACCCTGAAAAAGTTGAGGCGGCAATCACCCCCTGGACCACAGCCATCCTGGCCGTACATGTATATGGATATCCCTGTAAACTGAACGCGTTGGCAGACATTGCAAGACGGCATAACCTGAGGCTCATTTACGATGCCGCCCATGCCTTTGGCATAAAAATAGGCGGCAAATCAATTGCTCATTTCGGAGATCTGAGCATGTTCAGCTTTCACGCCACAAAGCCGTACCACTCCATCGAAGGGGGGTTGCTGACTTTCAAAGAGTCAGGGCTTAAAGGCATCTTCGACTATCTGAAGAACTTTGGTTTCAAAAACGAAGTCGAAGTGGTTATGCCGGGGACCAACGCCAAAATGAATGAAATGCAATCCCTCATGGGAAGCCTGGTGCTAAAGCATTTGGAAGAGGTAATACAGAAACGAGCGACAATCACAGATTTATATCGGCAACGCCTTCAAGAAATCCCAGGGATTCATCTTGTGCCAGCCCTATCTCCAGACATCAAATTTACCCATGCCTACATGCCAATCGAGGTGGACGAAAAGGAATTTGGAATGAGTCGCGATGCATTGTATGAAAAACTAAAGGAGTATAATGTATTTTCGCGACGCTATTTTTATCCCCTCATTTGCGATTATCCCTGCTACCGGAGCGTTTCAGTAAAGGACCCCTTGACCGTCGCCCGTGGTGTTGTTGACCGCATCCTGACGCTACCAATCTACGACAGCTTGGAACTATCTGATATCGAGGCTATCTGCGACATCATCGTGTCACTCCAGGCGTGCAAGACTGGGCCCAGCAGTGGCCCCTAACTGGATTCCGAGCCCGTTATTTCAGAAGGAAAGTTCAACCCCTATGAAAAAAATAAATGTGCTGGTTTTTCCCGGTGGGACAGAAATAGCACTGGAAATATGGAGGGCGCTGAAAGATTGTAAAGACATAAGACTCTACTCTGCGGCTGTTGATATTTCGAACCACGCGCCATATGTCTTTGACAGGCACTATGTTGTTCCAAGGGTTGGTGAAGCCAACTGGATAGAAGAACTGAATCAAGTCATAATCGGACAGCGCATAGATTACGTTTTTCCGGCACACGATGATGCAGTAATTGCCTTGGCAGAAAATGCAGATAAGATCCGAGCAAACCTTGTATCCTCGCCGCTGAGTACCTGCAAAATCGCTCGTTCGAAGTCCCTAACCTATGAGGCTCTCCGTGATATCGTTCCTGTTCCCCGTGTATACCAGAATCCGGAGACAATCGACTCCTATCCAGTATTCGTAAAACCTGATAAGGGCCAGGGGTCTCAGGGCGTGCATATTGCTTATAGCAGAGACCATGTCTATCAGATGTTAGGCCAGGACAAGGGGTATTTAGTTACCGAATATCTCCCTGGGGAGGAATTCACTGTCGACTGTTTTTCCGACCGGGATCACGGGATTCTGTTTTGTGGCGGAAGACAGCGGACCCGAACGAGAAGTGGTATATCTATGAGTAGCCGCCCCGTAAACGAAAAGATTTTTCGCGAATTTGCAAATGCCATTTCAAGAAGGATTACCTGGCACGGAGCTTGGTTTTTCCAGTTAAAAAAAGACCTTAATGGTATATTTAAACTCCTTGAGATAGCGCCCAGAATTGCCGGAACCATGGCTTTACACAGAGTTCAAGGGATCAATTTTGCGCTACTAAGCATATACGAGCAAGAGCGCGTACCTCTTTCAATTTTGGCGAACGACATAGACGTGGAGATCGATCGGGCGCTGATAAATCGCTATAAACATCAACTGAAGTACAGCGCTGTATATGTTGACCTGGATGACACATTAATCCTGAACGACCGCGTGAACACGAGCCTTATTCAATTCTTGTATCAATGCATCAATGAGGGAAAACGCATAGTGCTCTTGACAAAGCATGATGGCGATGTGGAGCAAACTTTGCGAAGGCGACGGCTCGGCGAACTCTTCGACGATATTGTCCATCTGGAACAGACGGCCTGTAAGGCAGATTACATCCGAGAACCTGACGCCATCTTGGTAGACGACAGTTTTAGTGAGCGAAAAGCTGTATATGAGAGACTCGGGATTTTGACATTTGATTGTAGCATGATTGAGATGCTCATTAATGAAAGGGCTTGATTAGCGTTAAGCACTAGTTGAGATTCTTAGGATTACTTGTGCTGTGAAAGTCAGGATTTGAGATTACGGACAGGATCAAGTTAGGCAACACTTTTATTTTCCTACCATTAATGGGCTTTATGAATAGGTGTAATTACAGAAAGCATATAATATATCCTTATGCACAGGAGAGAAACAATGGACAAGGTCTCAAAAGCATCGATACTTCCTACGTTAAACGGTGATCTACTTAAAAGGGCGAACCTGTTCAAATTTATAAGGGAATTCATCGAGGCGACAAACATGCCCGCGGGGTATTATATGGAGTTTGGCGTACTCAATGGCGAAGCCATGATTGATGCCTATCGTCAGTTCCGAGGCGTTGTATCACATTACTTCGGATTTGACTCTTTCGAGGGACTTCCGGCCCTTCAACATTCAGAGGAAGAGACTCGGGAATACAGTCCTCATTTCTACAAAGGAAACTTCAAATCTATGGCCATAGACTACGTCATGAAGAACATCACCAGTTGCTCCAGAATGCAGGAGGACGAATTGACCCTTGTTGCAGGATACTTTTCAGATGTCCTTCCAAAAGTCGATAAGGCTTCAGTGTGTGTGAAAGGAGTTCCTCTTTGTGTATACATTGACTGTGATCTCTATTCCTCCACAGTGGATGTCTTGAGATTCATTGACGATCTTGTAGTCACCGGGACTTGGATTCTGTTTGATGATTATTGGTTCTACCGAGGTTCTCCTCTCCATGGTGAACAGAAAGCAATCGAAGAGTGGATGAACGGTCATGATCGAATAGGCCTTTCCGGATATTGCAATTTCAACGGATTCGGGCGAGCCTTCATCGCCTATGAGAAAAAGTAGTAGAAGTACGTAACAACATGCCCCTTCTGTTTACTATTCCACTTTTTCATAGGAACAGATGAGTACTGAGCTGATTTGAAAATATTTATCAAATTAAATGGCATTGAGATCCTCCCAGCTTTCATTATGTACAGCTTTCAACCAGCACAGCATCTCGAGGACTGGATTTGGATGTATGACAACTAGATCAACATGTGTAATATAAAATACGTCAATGTATTTTGCCCTAGATGCTTTGAGATTCAGCTTAACATACCTGGGATGGTTATGTTCCTGGGTAGGCGGGATGGAGAAATCGTTGGGGCAAATCTGGTGCTAATTCACGATCAGGTGGCTCATTATCATTTAGGGGCCCATACCAACGAAGGATATAGGATAAGTGCTTCTTACGGAATTTTCTGGCAGACGCTTATCTACTGTCAAGAACAAGGCATCCGATACTTTAACCTTGGTGGGGCGGCTGGGATAAAAGAAGACCGAAAGGATGGCCTGGCCAAGTTCAAAAGAGGCTGGTGTAATGACCGACGGATGGTCTATTTTTGCGGCTGTGTTTTTGATCGACATAAATACGAATCTATTTGTCAGCAATATCAGATCTCCAACATTGACTAATTCCCGGCTTACAGAGCAGGAGAATTCGATACTGGTGGCAAAAACCAATTGCCGTAAACCCCGTTAGAAATATCGGCCGGGCATTATTTTTAACGGGGTAAATGACAAAAATGAGCATATCCATCTATTTATTAAGGGTCTCATCAGGAGGATTCATCAATGGATAGAAGAATTTTAATTTACGGAGCCGGTGGTGCAGGCAGAGAACTTGCTTTTGTTTTATCTCTGGATAAAAATCCTGAAACTGCTTGGAAAGTTGGAGAATTTATTGATGATACAGAAAGTCTAAAGGGGAAAATCATAAATGGAATACCGGTTTTAGGGGGTTTTGATTATTTGAAGAGTTATCCAGGCAATATTGCAGTAACTATTTTTGATTACCCTGTGAGAAGAAAGGAACTAATATTAAAAATCAAGAAATACGATGCAATAAAATTTCCAAATTTAATTTCTCCCACATCAATAGCCTCACCATATATAGAATGGGGTGAAGGGTGTATCGTGCAATTATATAGTACCATTACAACCAATATTAAAATTGGAGATTTTGTATTTGTGAACTCTAGAACAGGAATTGGGCATGATGTGACAATTGGTAATTTTACAATAATTTATTCAGGGATACAAATTGGGGGAGGTGTTTGTATTGGTACAGGTTGTTTGATTGGGTCAGGTGCTACAATTTTACCAAAAGTTAAAATTGGAGACGGTTCGATTATTGGTGGAGGGTCCTTGGTAAGTAAAGATATCCCTCCTAAAGTTGTAGCTGCTGGAGTACCAGCTAAAATTATAAGGGAAATTAAGTAATTTAGGTAATACAAGATGGCCGATTCTCTAAAATCCAAAACCCTTCATGCTCTCTCCTGGAGTTTTCTCGAGTCTGCTGGGGTGCAGGGTGTGCGTTTTGTCATCGGGATCATACTGGCGAGACTGCTGTTTCCGGAGCAGTTCGGCCTGATCGGGATGCTGTTTATTTTTATGGCCGTGGCCCAGACCTTTCTGGACAGCGGGTTCGGGGCCGCACTGATTCAAAAAAAAGAGGCATCCCAGAAGGATATCTGTTCAATCTTTTACTTCAACATCCTGGTGGGGGTAATCGTTGCAGGCATCATGTGTCTTATTGCTCCCTGGATTGCTTCATTCTATAGCCAGCCGATATTAACACCCCTGACACGGGCGATGTCTTTGACCATGACCATAAACTCTTTCGGTTTGATCCAGAGCACTATCCTCTCTAAGCAGATCGACTTTAAGACCCAGACCAAGGTAAGCCTGATTGCCAACAGCATGTCCGGCGTCATCGGGATTACTTTGGCTTTCACGGGTTTTGGAGTTTGGAGCCTGGTTGCTCAGCAGATTTCAAGCGCTTTTTTCCGGACTGGTTTGCTTTGGCTTCTAAACACTTGGCGGCCTTCACTGATTTTCAGTTTCAAATCTCTGCGAGAGATGTTCGGCTTCGGCTCAAAATTATTAGCTTCGGGACTGCTTAACCAGATATTTGAGAATATTTATCTACTGGTCATCGGCAAGTTGTTTTCGGCGAGTGATCTTGGTTTTTTTACACGCGCTAAGACCTTGGGGGAACTTCCCTCACAGACATTGTCTGGGATGGTAGGCCGCGTCACTTTTCCTGTATTCTCCAATATCCAGGATGATCCGATACGATTAAAGAGGGGTCTTAAAAAGGTTTTAACCACCCTTGTTTTAGTGAACTTTCCCATGATGATTGGCCTAATTGTGATCGCTCGTCCATTAGTGCTTGTATTGTTAACCGAGAAATGGGCCGAATCAATAATTTACTTTCAGTTAATTAGTATTTTTGGGCTATTGTATCCCCTACATGTGATTAATTTAAATGTGTTGCAGGCGTTAGGGAGGTCCGATTTATTTTTGAGGCTGGAGATTATTAAGAAAATACTTATTGTTTTGAATATTGCAATTACCTGGCGGTGGGGAATGTCCGCAATGATTTGCGGTATGATTGCCACCTCAATGATCTCTTATTATCTGAACAGTTACTACACCGGGCTTCTAATCGGTTACTCGATTTGGATGCAGGTTCGAGACTTATTTTCTTATTTGGTTATGGCGTTGCTCATGGGTATGGCGGTATATGGAGTGGGATTGCTACCTTACCCGAACATTTACGCATTACTTTTCGCACAGATTGGCACTGGAATAATTGTTTATGTAGCCCTGTGCTGGTTGTTTCGGCTGGAAGCTTTTTTAGAGGTTTGGCAGATGGGTTGGAATAAAATACATTTTATGAAAGCTGGAACCACAGCATGAAAGGAAAAATCGCTACGGCTTTCTGCTTGAGCATAAGCCGGCGCAGGGGCCTGAACACTTGGTCGGCTTCAAGATGATCCCATACAACAACGCCACTTATGACTCTCGAATGGTAAGAGGGGGCTTGAATTACGAATCGGCTTATATGCAGGATCACCAATCGGAGGGTCACGATGTCGTTGCATAACAGATTCATCATTAACTTCACCCCCACAGGTATGATTCCCACAAGGGATATGACTCCTCATGTACCAATTACCACGGAAGAAATAGTGAAGGAAGTCCTGGATGTCGCGAATCTTGGTGTCAGCATGATTCATATCCATGCTCGAGATCCTGACACCGGGGAACCGACTTATAGAAAAGAAGCTTACGCTGAGATAATCGGAGGAATAAGAAGCAGCAATAGGGATCTGATCCTATGCGTATCAACGTCTGGTCGATCTTTCGGTGAGCTCGAGAAGCGTTCGGAATGCCTTGACCTTGACGGTGATCTGAAGCCTGATTTTGGCAGCCTCACCTTGAGCTCCTTGAACTTCAATAAGCAAGCCAGTATAAATGCCCCTGAGACCATTCAGGCACTCGCAAGAAAGATGCTGGATTCAGGAATAAAACCGGAGCTCGAGGCGTTTGATCTTGGCATGATCAACTATGCCAAATATCTGATAACAAAGGGATTGCTGACCCCACCTTATTATTTCAATCTCATACTTGGTAACATCGCATGTGCCCAGGCTGACATGCTTCACCTCGGGCTTATGGTAAGGGAATTGCCGGAAGAATCTGTGTGGTCGGTTGGAGGGGTTGGCAACGATCAGCTTAAAATGAATATCATGAGCATACTTTCCGGCGGTGGCGTCAGAGTCGGGCTGGAGGACAATATTTGGTATGATACAGAAAGAAGCAAGTTGGCAACCAATCGCGAACTGGTTGAAAGGATAGTATCTATTTCCGAGAGTTTAGGATTCAGACCATATTCGCCCAAGGAAGCCAGGCAGGTTCTTGGGCTCTGAAGAGTGAAGAAGACCCGTGGGGATGTAAGAAACGACTCCCCTGGTCTTAGTCGGGCAATTAGTTCAGGATTCATCCGGCAACGCATAGGGTAATGATTAAAGAACATATTGAGGTTGTTCAACAATGAAAAATATCGAGAGACAAAAATTGATTATTCTCGGAGCAAGTCTCTTTGCGGAAGAGGTCGCAGATTATATTTCTAAAATGCAAGAATACGAGCTTGTCGCCTTTGTCGAGGGGATCAACCGTGATAGATGCCAACAAAAGCTCCTTGGTCTCCCCATAATATGGATTGACGATGTAGGGACGCTAAACAAGTCCTGCAAGGCTATCTGCGCCGTGGGTTCAACCAAGCGCAAGCACTTTATTGAACAAGCAATGAATTCAGGAGTCGAGTTTGTAACCTTAGTTCACCCGCGCGCGGAGGTTTCGCCTACCGTTAGACTCGGTGAAGGGACGACTGTCGGGCCCGGTACCGTTATCGCTGCCAGCACGAGGGTTGGATCTCACGTCATCATAAACCGGGGGTGTTTGATTGGGCATCACGTTGAAGTGGGCGACTATGTCACCCTATCTCCTGGCACCAATATCAGCGGGAAAACCAGAATAGGCGATCTTTGTTATATTGGTATGGGTGCCGTAATATTAGATGGAATCTCAATTGGCAGACATTCGGTGGTTGGAGCTGGTGCTGTCGTTACAAAGGATGTTCCTGATTCTGTCCAAGTCTTGGGCATACCTGCTCGCATATCAAAGGAAATTAAGGAGTAGCCTTTCATGACTGAACCTTTAGTCAGCGTCAAAATGATAACGTATAACCATGCCCCCTATATCGCCCAGGCGATCGAAGGGGTATTGATGCAGAAAACGAATTTCCCTATTGAGCTGGTGATCGGGGAGGATTGCTCCACAGACGGAACAAGAGAGATTGTTTTCGAATACCAAAAGAAATATCCTGACATCATAAGGGTAATTACCTCGGATAAGAATGTCGGAATGAAGAAGAATGGCTACCGCACCACGAAAGCCTGCCGGGGAAAGTACGTTGCTTTTTGCGAAGGAGATGATTACTGGCACCATCCGGATAAACTGCAAAAACAGGTAGATTACATGGAAAGCCACCCAAAATGTGGGATGGTGTATTCCAGTTATGATGTATATGATGTCGAATCCAAAAAAGAGATAAGGGATTATTTAAAAAACGGTGGCTGGGAGATAGCTAAAAATCCTTCTATATCCGATTTTGTTTCCTTAAGAGAAAGAGTATGGGTTGGATCTGTAACCTGTACTGTTATGGTCCGAAAAACTCTTATTGATCAGATTATTGAATCAGATCCCTACCTTCACCAAAGTGACCGATTTCTTATGGGTGACACCCAACTCTGGGCCGAGTTATCAGTAATATCAGAAATCTCATACATCCCAGAATCATTCGCAACATATCGCATCCTCCCTGAATCTGCTTCAAATAGCAAAGACTTAAAAAAGTATTTGCGTTTTTGGAAATCGGCTTATGAAATGAGGTTATATTTATGTGATAAATATAACCTTTCGGAAAGTATTCGCAAAAAAGTGGAGCCATTTTGGTGCGATTGTTCACTCAGACTGGCCTTTTTCGAGGGAAATGGCAAATTGGCATCTGAAGTTAAAAAGAAAAAACAAAAGTTTACATGGAAAGAATGGCTTCGCTATTTTGGAGCGAAATATTTAGTGGTTAATTACCTTTGTCGCATAGCAGCTTTAACACGTGACCTATTTAAAAATCTATTGATAGTTTGCCAGCTAATAAATTAATTAGAATAATGAAACAAAGGGAAAGAATAGGTGTTATATACCATCCCATCTTAGTGGGAAGTGTAATATTAAAAATTGGATAGCGAAAACAGAAATGATGTGGAAAAAAGGTGTATGCTTACCCATTCATACAAAAATCACTAATTCGGGCTTAAATTATATGGCAGAGGTAATAAAGGAATATTTTAAACTGAATCCTGCGTAAATTTATAAATTATGAGACATAAAACTCTAAAATATATTCGTAATGATGCGGTTTCTTGGTATAATACTACACGACAAAAGGCTATGACATTAACCTACCTTTTAGGTAGGTTAACATTATGGCATGAAACGTGGTCCCAAAAACTTAATAATTTCATTTTCAGGTCAAAAGCTGATCCATTTCGGTGGTCTGTACCTGCTTCAAAAGGTCTTCCAAAAAATCCATCTCCGCCCACTCTTGTCTCTGTACATTCAATTCCTTCAACGCAACAACCGATACACAATAGCCGAAGAGATGTTAGCATTGATTTATCCGATTGCACTCGGGTTAGGACGGATCGAAGCTACCCGTCTCTTAAAACAAAATGGTGTCTTCCAATACCTCACCGGATTACCCACCTCTCCCAATCCAACGACCCTGAGACGGTTCCTTCTTCGCATGCCCCCGTGGCTCTTCCCAAATTAAGAAAACTTCACGACGAATTGCTTTTATCCATAATTCTTAGACCCGAAGTTCCCACCAAGATGATCTTCGATCTGGATTCCACTGTACTTATCCTTTATGGAAAACAGGAGATGGCCCGGATCGGTTACAATCCCCAGAAGTGGGGTCGCCCTTCTTATCATCCACTGCTCTGTTTCAATGGGATAACCAAGGATTTCTTACATGGAGGACTTCGCCCTGGCGATACCCATACAGCTACTGGAACCGTGGAACTTCTAAAGGCAGTCTTTGCCAAATTACCTCCCTCCGTAAAGAGCGTAATTATCCGAGCCGACAAGGGTTTTTACGATTACGAGACCATCAAATATCTGGAGTCCAACAAAGCTCTTTTTGTCATTGTGGCCAAGCTTACGGCTCTGGTCAAGAGGATAATCTCAACCCTATCCTATCAGGTCCATTCCTTTGGTCTGGAGACCGCTGAGTTCATGTATCAACCCACAAAGTGGAAAAAGGAATATCGCTTTGTGGTGGTCAGGCGTCTCATTCCAGAAGACCCTACGGAACAACTCACCCTCTTCTCAATGGACAAATACAGCTATCAGGTTATTGTGACCAATATGAAACTGACCCCTCTCCATATCTGGAGATTTTACAACGGCCGGGCCGCCTTAGAACTCATCATCAAAGAACTCAAAGGGGATTACCCTTTGGGAAAAATCCCGACAAAACACTTCCCAGCCAACGAGGCTTACTTTCATACGCTCTTATTCTCCTACAATCTCATCAATTGGTTCGAACGACTCTGCTTACCAATGGAGTTTCACAATATGACGCTTAAAACATTAGGTTCCCGTTTTCTTTCCATTCCCAGTGAACTTATAAAATCAGAAAACAGACCAATTTTAAAGTTACCACCAGCAAATTTCATATATAGAGATATATTTGAATATGCCATAAAGAAGATTGAGAATTTAAAGACCTAATCCATAATTTTCACGCTGGATTTAGGATAAATAATAAGGATAAAATAAGTTTTTAAGGAGGCCAATCGTGAACCCTCTAATAAGTGTAGTAATACCTTCATATAACAGTGCCAAATTTCTACCAACGGCTGTAAGCTCTGTCGTAGATCAGACATATAAGAATTTCGAAATTATTATTGTAGATGACTGTTCAAATGATGATACAGAGCGGGTGGTTAAGACATTCTCCTTGAGTAATCGTAATATAAAATATATAAAACACGATGAGAATAAAGGCCTCTCATCAGCGAGAAATACAGGTATTATGGCAGCTAAGGGTGATTTCATCGCTTTTTTGGATGCAGATGATATATGGTCTCCTCGAAAATTAGAATACCAATATAGAAAATTTGAAGACAATCCTAAATTAGGAGTGGTTTTTACTGGATATACCCTTATAGATTTAAATAAACGCATAAGAAGAGAGTATTGTCCACCAAGGTTTAATAATCAATATGATTTTGCTAGAAATTTATTAGTAAGAAATATTGTAACTGGTTCAGCTTCATCAGTGATGACTAAGAAGGAATGTTTTGAAAAAGTGGGTTTATTTGACACTGCCCTCAAAGCTGCGGAAGATTGGGACATGTGGATGAGAATTGCTCATAATTTTACGTTTGGAGCTGTAGAGTCCCCGTGTGTTACTTACGTAGAACATTCCCAAAATATGAGCCGAAATATAGAAAGGATGATTACTTATTCAATTCGGGTTATTCATAAAAATTTACAACTATATGAAGACTTATTTCCAAAAAGGGACCTAACACTTATAAAGAAAAGGGCTTTGTCTATTATTTATCTTCGCGCGGCCCAAGCGATCAGAGACGATCCGAATGAACGGAAACAATTGTTAATATACTTGGGAAAAAGTATTGCTTGTTATCCTTTTAAGGCTTTCGAGAAAGATGATAAATATATCATTATCATAAAAAGCATGCTTCCAAATCGTATGCGATGCCAGCTACACAGAATTAAGGAGCTTATATTGACTCTAGTGTACGGGAAAGGACATTCCAAGCTGAAAGCGGATCACGAAAAGTTTTGACATGCAAGGGGTTTGGATGTCAGCAATTTTGAAATATGCTGGCGTATTATTGAAATAAGCAATTGAAACGGCACTTCAGAGCTGACTTCATAGATCGGGGAAAGCCCATGTTTTTAAACATCGCACTGAGTGTCCCGGAATGGGGGCTGAAGGAAATGTCAGGGATTTGGAAGTATCCCTTGTTTCTGAAAAAGGAAGGGACAGGAATAAGAAGAAAGTTAGAAGAGAGAATATGCCAGAAGCTAAGGGTCAAATATTGCATAGCTACATCGCTGGGCAGGGAATCCGTCTATCTTGCATTACATGCATTAGGCTTGAGAGGGGGCGAAGGGGTTATACTTCCATCGTATGTGTGCGGATCTGTTCTTGAACCTATCGTTAGATTGGGAGGAATTCCGCAGTATGTTGATATAGGTGAGGATTTGAATATCGATCCCGCGAGCGTAATGCAAAGAATAGACGGGAGGACTAGGATCATATTGCTGCCTCATCTTTTTGGGAAGAGTGGGCCAATTGATTCAATAATGAAAATCGCTCATGAAAATAGTATATTTGTCATTGACGATGCGGCCCAGGCCTTAGGCGGAAAGAGTGGCGATAGATATTTAGGTACCATTGGGGATTGTGGCATTCTGAGCTTTGGACCCTTTAAGGGGGTCATGGCGACAAGAGGGGGCGCTTTCCTTACGAATAATGAAGATATATATCGAAGGGCCAAGGAGGTAAAGCTTCAAGAACCACCTCCCAGGGAGGGGGTAAAACGGTTCCTAAAATACATTGTGAAATTCCGGTTGCGGAAATATTCATATTTTTTGATAGAAAAGAATAAAATAAGGCAGGAAATGGAGACGGGCCTCGGGGAAAAAAGAGAGCCTCTATTAGAGTTTCCTATGAAGAAAATGTCATTGCTGGATGCAGAAATCGCTAATTGGCAATTGGATAAATTAAACGAAATTGTTAGGAAAAGAGTGGAGATCGCGGGAAAATTATTTAAGCGTATTGAGGATATTCAGGAAATCGATTTACCATTAGGAAAGTCTAATGAGGATGTTTTTTCAAAATTTATAGTTTTGGTAAAGAGGAAGAGAATGGATCAATATTCCACGCCAGCCGAATCATTAGTCGCTTATTTAAGGCACTATAGGATTGAATCGGAGCCTTGGTGCTATATCCCTTTACACCTGAAGGCGAAGAGCTCTAACTCAATTGAATTAAAAAACACTGAGAGGTTGTGGGAGAGAGTTGTGGGATTACCCGTTCACACCAAAATGACCGATTCGGATGTTTTATACATGTCCAAAGTATTAAGAAATTATTTCACCGAGTCATAGAATGTAAGGAGGGGTGCCCCATGATTTATATCGGGCTTTGTAAGAAAATCCTTTCTATCGGAATTTTCGCTATCACCATATCGTTCGTTATTAGCATAGCCGATAATCATATCCACAAGAAGCAAACCCTTGCCTCACAGACATTTGCTGGCAGGTATGCGGAAGAGGCGCTTTCGCCGGCAGAGATGCCAAAGATGGTGTCTTCGCATCCACGATTGCTGCTTCGGAATACCCCGTGGAATCGTGGTCCAAATGTAATGGCGCTGAGATTGTCGGCTCAAGAGGAACCCCTAAATTCTTATCTTAAGAAAGACCCCTGGAATCCTAAACCGGGTTTGGAATGGGCTTTCAGGTACCTCTTGACTAGAGATGAGAAACTGGTGGCGCCTATCGTTGAAATAATGAAAAAGCAGGAAGGTTACTGGCCGGGATATTTAACAAATTTGGCGTTGCTTTATGATTGGGTTTACAATAGCCCAAGTTTTTCGATTCAAGACAAAAAGATTGTAGAAGATAAAATGGTTGGATGGGCGGAAAACGCAATTGGATATGGAGAACGTTATTCGGATATGTGGAGTCATTTTGGCTATAGACCTCCAGTCGATATCGCTGCTGCCGGACTCGCATTGCATGGCCATAGAGAGGAAGCGAAAAAATATATAGCCATGGGGGGTGGTTATATAAAGAAGAATATGTTCCCAGGCTGGAAATTGAATGACGGTGCATGGCAGGGGGGATGGGTCTATTATGGAGATGTCTCTAATTTATTTCGGTTCGTAGCGATATGGTCAAGTGCGACCGAAGAAGACTTATACGATAAGATAGGGAAAGAACAGAGCAATTGGCTTCGGGATCATTTATATTACATGATTAGTACTGTCTATCCTGATGGCACCCCTTTTGATAGCTCTGGTTTTAGTTATTCTCCATACCGCCCGGGCGACGTATTTCCCATATTAAGTTTGACCCGTGGTCTAAATGATAAAGACGGAATGATAGCATTGCGGAAGATGGGATTGGATTCAACGCAATGGTGGGCAGGTATTGATCAGTTTATGTATTACACCCCTCAAATGAGAAAACTAACCTTGAACAAAGAAAGCCTTCCTTTGGCAAAATGTTGGGGGAAAGAGGGGGTCGGTTATGTTCAAATGCGAAGCGGCTGGAAGAAGGATGATACCATCATTGAGTTTAAATGTGGCGACTATTTCTGGTCTCACCAATTTCAGAATCAAAATTCATTCACCATTTATAGAAAAGGACGATTAGCCATCCAAAGTGGTCTGTATGATGCTTATTTTGGCAACCACATGCAATTTTATTACCGACCCACGGTCGGCTCGAACTCGATTCTGGTTATCCAACCGGACGAAGTAAGTTGGATTCCCCCCGGAGTTGCAAAGGAAAATAAAATACCCAATAGGAATGGGTATATCTCCGAATGGGGGGGGCAAAGGGTTTGTTACCTGTTGCCGGAATATGGAAGCGCGGAGAACTGCTTTACTTTTAACAAGTATCTTTACCGAAAGGACCACGAGCACAATTTTGAAACCGGCGATATCAAAGCTTTTGAGGCCACTGATCGCTACTCCTATGTTTTTGGCGATGCCACCAAGGCTTATAATAACCCTACCTTCACTTATCCCGGGAATAAACCCAAGCTCGATCTTTTTACCAGACAGCTTGTTTTCATAGATAAAAAATACCTGGTTATATTTGACAGGGTGAACTCATTAAATCATGAATATGAAAAGAAATGGCTATTACACTCCATTGGAGAACCTCGCTTTATTGGAAATCCAATTCAAGTGGAGTATGCTGGGCATCAAGAGATATACAATGGTGGTTTGGTCCGTATTGACAATCAGGAGGGCACACTTTATTGTCAAACCTTGTTTTCCGAGGATTATCTGATAAAAAAAGTAGGGGGTAGCGCAAGAGTGACGGCTGCAAAGATGGATTCCGGAAATAAAGGAAATGCGGTCCTGGAAACGTCAGTAAAAGGGAAATACCAACGAGTTAGTCCTACCATTGCTTCTGATACGGCTCGCAAGGAAGATTGGACCATTGAATTTATTGATGCTCAAACCTTTAAAATAAGAGGCACTATTACCGAGGATGATGGCAATGGATCTCTAAAAGATGAGGCATTTATATCAAATAGCCAATCAATTTTCATCTTGAAAGAGAACTGGAAAGGAACTCCTGAAAGAGGCGACAAATTCTACTTTTCCGTGACAAGCCCCTCCCACCGCTTCTGGGTAAATGGGAAAAACCAACCTCCCACAGTAAAAACTTTATATAACATTATCAAAGATGGTTCTCACATTGATCCTGGTAGCTGGCGAATTGAAGTCTTTCCAAAAAAGAAAGAAAAGTTTGATACTTTTTTACATCTTTTGTACCCATGTGATCGAGATACACCAAACCCACCTTTGGCTGAGGGTGTCGTGACTTCGGATAATATGATGAAAGGGGTAAGCGTCGATAACTGGATGGTCTTTTTTGGAAACAAAGGCATTATTAATCAAAAAACGGAATATGTCATTAGAAACAAAGGGGAAACAATAAATCTCCTTTTGGATATGAAACCAGAGAAACCTTATATGATAAACATCCAAGGGTCTTCAGGATCTAAAAAACAAAAAATAATTGCCTCTAAAGAAGGAACTATTTTCTTTACTTCATCTGGTTTGTGTCGTGTTGAAATAACGCCCCTCTGAAATTTCCCCATTTTATGTTATTAATATTTAAATCAACATGAGTAAAAACAATAAAAACATCTGCATTGTTTCACCCTTTCCACCTCCTTATGGTGGAATGGCGATTCAGGCACAAAAACTTGTCTCCCTTTTAAGGGAAAGTAGTTTTAAAGTCATAGTAATTAAAACCAATGCTGATTTGCCAAATAGCATTAATTTGCTATCTAAGATCAAAGGTCTAAGGACAATATTAAGGCTTTTCATATTCTTAATAAATCTCCACAAAGCTCTTCCCCAAGTAGAAGTCGTTTACTTCTTAACCGGATTCTTCAATTTCTTTTTTTGGGTTACTTATCCTGCATTGATATTAATAATATTACACAAAAAAAAAGTTATTTTAAGTGCACATGGTGGGGAGGCAAGACTTTTTTTTCAAAAGTACGGGCTGTTGGTCAAACCTATTTTAAAAAGGGTTGATGCGATCTCCGTCCCATCAGGATTTTTAAAAGAAGCTTTTAAAGAAGTTTTAGGCTTAGAGGCTGTTATTGTTCCGAATATTGCTGACTTTAATCAGTTTAAGTTCCGCCGGAGAAAACCCGTTCAACCAAAACTACTGGTGACAAGAAGTCTGGAGGAAATTTACAATGTAGGTTGTGTTATCAGGGCATTCAAGAAAGTCCATGATTATTTTCCTGAAAGTTCGCTCGGCATTGTAGGAGATGGAAGTCAACGGGCAACTCTTGAGAAATTGGTTGCGGGGCTCAAATTAACTGACCATGTGACCTTCCATGGGAAAATAGAGCATTCTAAAATCCAGGATTATTATGATCAATATGATATTTATATAAATGCTTCAAATGTAGATAACTTACCTGGAGTTATTATCGAAGCATTCGCAAGTGGGCTGCCTGTTGTTTCAACAAAGGCGGGGGGGATTCCATACATGGTAGAGGAGGGAGTGACTGGTTTACTCGTGGATATTGGAGACTCTGAAGCGTTGGGGAAAAAAGTGATTGAGCTAATCAAGGAACCGGAGTTGGCTTTAATGCTGGCGAATAATGCAAAGATTGAATGCCAGAAATATTCGTGGGAGAATGTGAAAACTGTACTGATTCCTCTGTTAGAGAGATATATTTCTGATGCCAAGAATTAATGTTTTTATTACCGTAGATACCGAACACAGCATCGGGGGGGCCTTTAAAGATAGAAATCTCAAGCCAGTCGGGAATGAAAAGAGGATCTGGGGGAAAGTTGGGGATAAATCTTTCGGGATTCCTCTGATGATGGATATCGGCGAATCCTATGATATCCGCCTAACCTTTTTCGTTGAAGTCTTAAACAAGTACTATTTTGGAGAAGACGAAACCAAAAAGGTATGTGAGTATATCCTGAATCGTGGACACGATGTTCAACTCCATTTGCACCCAAATTACCTTAATTTTAATTCTCCGAATCCTTGTCAACAGAATTATTCTGATTTTATCGGGATTTATAGCCTGGCAGAGCAGATTGAGTTAATTAGTGAGGGAATCAAGGTTTTAATCCAAAATGGAGTTTCAAAACCAATTGCTTTTAGAGCCGGATGTTTCGGGGCAAATCAAGATACTCTAAAAGCTTTAAAAGAGAATGGATTTCTTATTGATTGTTCTTATAATCGGGCCTACATTGGAGAAACCTGTTTTCTGAAAGACAATGGAATAAACGACTTGACTTATCTGAATGAGATATGGGAATTTCCGGTTACGAATTTTGTTGAGTCCACAAAAGTAAGGCCTAAACGATTCAAACCATTAGATATCAATGGCGTGAGCTTCCAGGAGATGAGATCGGTCCTCAATCAAGCGAAAGAAAGTGGCCCACGCAACATTACGATTATTATGCACTCCTTCAGCTTTCTCAAACCTTATGATGTCCAGTACAATAAGATCAGACCAAGATGGAATGTGATTCGAAGGTTTAGAAATTTATGTCAATATGTCAGTGAAAATTCAGATTATTTTGGGGTTAAAACTCTTGGATCACTTTATCAAGAAAAACTAACTGAATGGTCACAAAAATCTATTCACTTTTTTCCAAAGGTCCCAGCTATCTTCTCACTCATGCGTGGGATTCAGCAATTAAAGGACATCCTCATTTAGCTTACAAATAGCTATAAAACCAACGACTAATTAACTAGAATTATGATGAAAGTAATGCACATACTCGGGGGCTCTGGGCCTGGTGGTGCAGAAATGGGAGTTGCGCGGCTAATTAAATCATTTCAAAACGACAATATTATCCATTCTGTATGCAGCATTAGCTCCAATACACCACTGAAAGAATTACTACCTGAAGGAATAGACTTTTATTCACTCGGCATAAACGGAAGAAGTTATTCAGCCTTCGTTCCACTATTTAGATTGTTGAAGTCAAACAAAATTGATGTCGCTCATGTAAATAACTTAGCTCCTTGGTTTGATGTTGCCTTAGCGTCAAGATTTGCCGGATGCAAATGTGTCGAGACATTTCATGGCATTGAGGAAAAGACAAGAACTTTTCCAGTGAGTAGGCGGCTGATCCTCAAGATAGCCTTTGCTTTAACTAACCGTATCACGGCAGTTTCTTCCTCAACGAGAGATAGGTTAGAGGAACTGAGCGGAATAAAGAAGAATCGTATTACGATTATAACGAATGGGGTAGATACAAATCTATTTAAACCTGTTTCTTCAGATGCCCAAAAAGAAGAATTGCGGCTGGCCCTTAAACTTCCCGCGAAGGGCTTTCTTGTAGGGTGTGTCGGGGCCTTGCGTCCGGTCAAAGACCATGAGGGTTTGCTGAAAGCGTTTGCCGTACTGAAAGCAAGAACCGGTGATCTTGTGAGTACGGAGAGCTATTTGGTCCTTGTTGGGGATGGTCCTTTGGTGCCAGAACTCAGAGCGATGTCCAATCAGTTGAAGATTCAAGATAGAGTGTTATTTATGGGGAGGCGAGATGATGTGGAAAAGATATTGCGGGTTACGGATGTTTTTGTATTGAATTCAAAAACTGAGGGAATGAGCTATGCTATCTTGGAAGCTATGTCAAGTGGCATCCCAATTGTTGCTACAGATGTTGGGGCCAATAGAGAGCTTATACGACAAGGGGTGGAAGGTTATCTCTATACACCGGGAGATTTAGAGGGCCTCGTCAACTATCTGCTTACTCTAATTGATGACAAATCTTTGGTGGCAAAGATGGGGGGGGCTGCAAGAAATAAGATAGTGGAGAATTATTCTTTTGAAGGAATGGTTTCCGCATATGAACGACTTTATAGAGAAGTGGCGGCAAAGGGTTAGCTTTAGGAATTAGGTCGAGACGTTTTATACAAATGTTAAATAGCGACATAAGGAATATTGCAAATCCAACATTACGACCGGTGATCTTGAGTGGTTTTGGTCCACCCTCTTTGGCTTGTATCAGGAGTTGGGGGAAACAGGGGTTTCCTGGTAGAATTGTATGAATAATTTGAATAATTGGGAGCGGTTTTGATATTTCTTTTGACGAGGGCTTGTCTTTAATTTCTTTTAACTCCTCAAACCTTTCCATTTCTTTTTTCAGCGCTGTAATAATTCGAAATTTCCACATGGGTACTGAGATACGACCAGTGATTCTGGGGCAATTTGGGCCACCGACGCTTGCATGCATTCGTAGTTGGGGGAGACAAGGATTTCCTGTGGGGATGGTATGCATCGGATCTAATAAGGAACCACCGCCCGCTTCAAAATATTTAACGGACTTTGTGACCCTCCCATCCAACAAGTTATACACACCGGATGGTATCCAGATTATTAAAGAGTTTTTAACAAGAATCCGTGCAACGGGCATCACTTGTGTCGCAGAGAGCGTAGCCTGTTGGCTCAACGACCATCGCCATATGTTTCCAGATGAAGTGGCGATCTGGCTTCCAACGAACAAAACCATTAAGGACCTAATTTCCAAACAAAAACAGATTGAGATTGCCCGAAAAGTGGGTTTTGAGGTTCTTCCGACATATCTAATTGATAAAAACCCAAGAGCCATCGACCATATTGCAAAAGACCACTTCCCACTCTGTTTGAGGCCAGATGATCCAGCAACCGTCACCCCTGTCTTTAAAGTCCACCTGGTTCATTCACACGAGGAGTTAATCAAATATGTCAAATCAATGCAAAAAATAGGTCGTCCGATCGTCGCTCAACCTTTCATGCATTTGCCGAATCTGGTGGTTCATGGGGCTCGGACGGTTAATGGCGATTCTATCGGACTTCAAGGATTTCTGGTAGAAAGGAAATTCGAAGGGCTTACGTTAACCATCCGTCCAACTCAATTGGGAAAAAATTTTCTGGATAAATGCATTGATTTTACGAATCAATTCAATGTTACAGGGAATTATCATTTTGAATTCCTGATAGATAAAGCGGATGGTTCTGCCTATTTCTTAGAACTCAATAACCGCCTGGGGGGAACAACGGCCAAAGTTTATGCCTGTGGCTATGATGAACCGCTATTAGCATTACAAGCTTATGGTGCTCTTCCCACCTCGCCAGAAACCAGCGACCAGAAACCAGCAGCCAGCAACCAGCAACTA
>Ga0315294_10001995_pt1 | contig 22415 bp, 16 predicted proteins | sample YL17G13_40_MG_FD_203626 | JGI IMG/M metagenome (GOLD analysis project Ga0315294, IMG submission 203626) | Sediment microbial communities from Yellowstone Lake, YNP, Wyoming, USA - YL17G13_40 | ecosystem: Environmental > Aquatic > Freshwater > Lake > Sediment | place: USA: Wyoming | collected...
CGCCCCGCGCCGGGCCCCCCCGCGGCCCGCGCGGGGGCGCGCCCCGGCGGGCCGCCCGGCGGGGGCCGGGGGGGGGCCCCGGGGGGGGGGGCGGGGGGGGGGGGGGGGGGGGGGGGGGGGGGGGGGGGGGCGCGGGCGGCGAGTGTCGGCGGCGCGCCGCCGGGGCGCGCGTTTCGCTGCGGTCGAAAGGCGCCCCATTCTCTCCTCCCCCCTCCCTCCCTCTCACGATGATGCCGTGCGCGCCCCGGTAGTAGGACGAGGTGATGGTGCGGAACCGCTCCTGGCCGGCGGTGTCCCACTTGGGGAGGGGAGAGGCGGGGGGGGTTGGGGTTCGGGCCGGGGGCCCGCCTCCCGCCCTCCTCCGCCCGCCACCGCGGCCTCTCACGATCTGGAGCTTGACCACCTTGCCGTCCAGCTCGACGGTGCGGATTTTCTGGCGGCGGGGAAGGGGGACGAGGGGTGGGCGCGCGCGCGCGCGCGGGCGCGCCCCTGCCTCGGCCCCTCCTCTCTCCCGACGCACGAAATCGACGCCGATGGTGGAGATGTACGACTCCGTGTAGGTGTCGTCCTGGTGGGGGAGGGAGGAGGGGCGTCGGCGCGGTGTCGCACGCCGCGCGCGCGCGGCGCCGGCCTCGGGCGCCGCGCGCGCTTCCGCCAAGGAACGCCAGCCCACGCGCTCGACCGCGGGCGCGGTGGCCGGCCCCGCCGCGCCCCCCTCCCGCCCGCCGCGCGCATCGCACGCGCGCGCGCGCCGAAAACGGACGCCCTCCCGCCTCACCGCAAACCGCAGCAGCAAGCACGACTTGCCCACGCCCGAGTCGCCGATGAGGAGGAGCTTGAAGAGGTAGTCGCTGGGGGGAGAGGGAGAGGAGGGAAGAAGGGGTCGGCGGTCGGGCCCGCGCCGCCTCCTCCCTGCCTCGGGCGCCGGGGCGGGCGCTGGGGCTCACTATTCGGGGGACGCCATGGCGGCGTGGGAGAAAGGCGGGCGGTGTGTGGCGGGGGACAGCGAGGGAGCGACGCGCGGCCCATCCGCCGCCACACCCGCCTCCACCGGCGCGCTGCCAATCATGCCGGCGTCCCCGCTGGCCGCCGCCGCGCCCGCGGGCGTCGCGGGCGTCGCGGGCGTGTCGCCACCCCCCTCCAAGCGCGGGCGCTCGGCAGGCGCCGCTCTCGACACGCTGCGCGCCGCCCTGGACGCCGCGGCCGTGGATGTGTTGGCGTCGATGTCGGCGGGCAGGTGGGTGGTCGGCGGGCGGGTGGCGCGGCGGGTTGCCAATCGCCCAATCCAGCGGGTCGCTCCCCCGGGTCGCCCGCGCCAGTCAGCGCCGCCGGGGCGCCGGCCGCCGGGCGCACGAGCATCTCTCACATTTCGGCCGCCCTCGACGAGGGCGGCGTGGGTGAGGGACGCCCGGTTTGGGCGCAACGCGGCCGCGCGGCGCCCGCCGCGCGGCTGGAGCTGACGCCCTCTTTTTCTCCAGCCTGGCCGCCCGCCTGCCCGCCGGCGCCACGCGCGCCGCGCTGGACGCCATCCCGCGTGAGACGCTGTCCGTGCTGGTCTGCGCGGGCCGCGACGCGTGGACAGCGCTCGTCGCGGCGCTCGCCGCGGGCAGCCCGGACGCCGCCGCGACCGCCCTCACCTCACCCGACCCGCTCGCCGCCGCGATCGAAGCTGCCGTCGACGCCGCGGCCGCGGCTGCTGGGGCGACCGTCGTGTGGCGCCCCGCGGCGCTGACCGCGGCGCCGCGCCGCGACGCCGTGTTCTTGGCCGCCGCCGCCGCCGCCGGTTGGCAGCCGGGCGCCGGCGAGGTCGCGCGACTGTGCCCCGGGAGGGGCCCCTGGTGCGAGCCCGTGGCGTTGCTTGTGGTGGAGGGGGTCGCGGCGGGCCCGGTCACCGCGCCGCCGCCCTCCCCGCCCCGCCCGCCCTCGACCACCACCACCTACGCCGACCTCGCCGCCGCCGCTGCCGCCGCCGCGCCCGCCTCCTGGCGCGCCGCCGCGGAAGCGCGCGACGCGGCCGCGCCGGGGCACCCGTGGCGCTTCCCCGACGCGATGCTGCGCTACCTGCACGGCGCGCGCCCGGCCGCGTCGCTCGCGCGCGCGGTGGGCGAGGCGCGGGCGGCGGCCGCGGCGGCCGCGGCCGCGCGGCCGGCGACGCCGGCGCGCGCTGGCGGCGCCGTGTGGCCGCGCGCCGGGTCGCCCGTGTCCGGGTAGCGGGCCGCTTTTGTTTGATGGCGGGCGCGGCGCGCGGGGCGGGGTGGAGCCTTCCCCGCGCCACCCGCGCCCCGCCCCTTTCGTTTGGTTTCGTCGGCGCGCCGCGCGGGCTGTGCACCCGCGCGCGCGAGGTAGAGAGAAAGAGTAAACCCTTGGACCCCACCCCACCCACACGAGCCCCACCCCGGGAGCGACCCCTGCCGCCGCCGAGCGCGCCGTGGTGAACGGCGCGGGGCGACGGGGCCCGCTTTGATTGCAACTGGGTGGCGCGGGAGGGAGGAGAAAAAAAAAGGGGGACGAGGGGCGCGCCCCCTGTGTCACACGCGGCGCTTGCGTGACAGCGCCCCCCCGCGCCCGACGACCGGCGGGCTGTTCTCCGCGCCCGCCTCTCGCAGCGCGGCCTCGGCGGCCGCGAGGCGGTCGGCCAGGGCGTCGCGCTCAGCGAGCGCGCCGCGCGCCGCTTCGGTCGCTGCTGCAGCGGCCGCCGCCGCCGCCTCACGCTCGGCCACCAGGGCCGCCACCGTGGCCTGCAGCCGGTCGGCGTTGGCTGACAGCGCGGCGCCGGAGCGCAGAGCCTGGGGAAGAGAGGGAGGGCGTGTGGGGGCGCCGCGGTTGCGGCCGTCCGCCGCCACCCGCCACCCGCTCACTCTCATACCTCGTCCAGATCGGCCAGGGCGGCATCAACTTCAGCTCGCAAGGCCTGAAGGGTGGGAGAGGGCGGCAACGCGCCGGCGTCAGGCCGCCACATGCCGCGCGCGCTCGCGCGCGCCTCCTCCCTCCCTCCTCCCCCCCTCCCCTCATACCTCCACCTCGCCTTTTTTGCAGCGCAACGCGGCGTCCGCCATGGCCAGAAAGGCTTTCACCTGGGGCCACTCGACGACGAGCGGGCGGGGACGGGCGGACGCGGTGGCGGTGGAGGCCGCCACCCGCACCGACGGCGATGGCGGCAGCTCGTCCATGGCGGCCGCGATTGAGGCCAGCATGGTGGCCGACGCGGGGCCGCGCCACGACTGGCAGCGGGCGGCCGGCACGCGCGCGACTGTTGGCACTCCCGCACCGTCGCGGCGACCCCGCCGCCGGCGCCGGCGCTGCGCCGGCGGCCGCGCCCGTCCCTACAACCCGCCCCAGCGGCCGGGCGAGGGCCGAGCGAGCGCGGCATGCGGGCGCCGCGCGGCGGAGCGCCCGCGCCCGCGCCCGCGCCCGCGGCATCCACCGCGCTCGAAGCGGCCGATGACGCCGGCGCCTCCGGCGGGGCGTGCGGCGCCAATGCGCCACCTCCCGGCGCGGGACCGCCACCCCTCGCCACCACCCCACCCCGCCCACCCCCTCCGCCGCGCAAGCCCGACCGCCCGGGAGACCTGGCCGCCGCGCACGCGGCGGCGGCGGCCAAGGTGGCGCGCCGGCTGCGGTTTGAGCGCGAGAGTTAGGGACGAGCGGGGGGAGGTTTGGGGCTGTGTCGCGGTTTTGTTGCTGCTGGTGCTGTGTCGCTGGTCGTTGGGGCGCATCCCTGCAGGGCCTTGGCGGGGCGGCGCGGCGTCTCCGGGGAGCGGGGAGCAAAACAAGCGCGCGCCCCGCGCGCGCTCGGCCGCCGCCACCCCCGCCGCCCCTCCAACCGCCTCCCGCGCCCCCCCGCGCCCCCCCACGACCTCCCACGACCTCCCGCGACCCCGCCCGCAAAAAGAAGGTCCGCACAGGGGCGGCGCAACGCTCTGGCCGGGAGTTGAACCCGGGTCTTCGCCGAACAGGGTGTCTCGCGGGGCCCGCCGTCGCCGGGGGGCCCGCACATGACAAGGCGACATACTAACCGTTATACGACCAAAGCTGGGCAGCTCGGGCGCGGCGGCCGAGTCGGGACTCGACCGGGCGACACCCGGTTGGCGGTCGGCGGGGGGCCCTGGGGCGCCCCGCGGTTGGTTGACAATTTTGCTTTTTGGCTGGTCTTATCGCGTGAAGGCGGCGGGGCGGGCGGGGCGCGCGCTGGGGGCGCCCGCGCGCGCGCTGTTTTCTCGGCCGCCGCCGGCGCCCGCCGCGGGGCCCGCACATGCATTCCTCGGTCGCACGGATCGCCGGATCAATGACTGGCGTGCCGAAAAGAGGCGTTCCTCTCCCCTTGTGCGCCAGCGCGCGGCGCACCGCGCGCCGCGATCCGCACCACTCCCCACCCCTTCCCTCCCCGCGCCCCTACCGCCCTTGCGGCGCCCGCATCCATGCGCCCCCTCCAGGCGCTGCTCGCGGCCCTGGCGGTGGCGGCCCTGGCGACCGCGCCGCGCGCGCGCGCGGCGGGACCCCTCATGGCGGTCGACCTCGGCGGCGAGTTTGTCAAGGTGGGGGAGTGGGGGATGAGGCGTCGCGTGGCGGAAAGAGCGGGAGGCGCGGCGGCCGGCGCGGGCGCGACCCGGCCTCCCGCCGACCCCCGCCCCCCTCTCCTCCCCGTCGCCAGGTCGCTGTCGTCTCCTCGGCCTCGTCCCGCCGCGCGTCCCCGATCCAGGTCGCCACCAACGAGATGTCCCGCCGCCGCTCCGCGGCCGCGGTGGGCGCCGGCGCCGACGGCGCGCGCTTGCTGGCCGACACCGCGGCGGCCGCCGCGGCGCGGCGCCCCTCCTCCGTCATCGCCCGCGTGCGCCCCCTGCTCGGCCTCAACGCGAGCGCGGTGCAGGCCGCCGCCGACGCCTGGCTCGCGCCGCTGTCCGTCGTCCCCTTTGGCGCGCGCGCGTCGGCCGCGGTGACCCTCCCGCCCTCCCCCCGCCCCCGCTCCGCGGAAGAGCTCGCCGCCTCCATCCTGCACCACGCGCGCACCATCGCGGAAGCGACCGCGGGCGGGCCGATCACGGACGCGGTCGTCACTGTCCCTCCGTCGATGCCGGCGACAGCGCGCGGCGCGCTGCTCGACGCCGCCGCCGCCGCCGGCCTCTCGGTCCTCGCCCTCGTCCCAACGCCGACCGCGGCCGCCCTGGCGTACGGCATTGAACGCTCCTGGGGCAAGGAGAAAGCGTTCGTCCTCTTTTTCGAACAAGGGTCGACGCACACCTCCGCCGCGCTCGCCGCCTTCGCCGCCGGCGGCGGCCCCGCGGGCGCGGGCGCGTTTGAGATCGTCGACCTGGCGTGGGACGACGCGACGGGGTCGGACGCCTTGGACGGTCTCCTTTTGGCGCACTTTCAAAAAGAGTTTGAAGCGGCGACCAAAACCTCCATCGCGGCCGACCACCGCGCCCTCGCCCGCCTGCGGGCCGCCGTGCGCCGCACCAAAGAGATTCTGTCGGCCAACGCGGACGCGCCGGTGTCGGTCGAGGAGTTGGCGGGCGGGGTCGATTTCCGGTCGACCATCTCGCGCGCAGAGTTCGAGGCCATGGCCGCCAAGGCCGGCTTCTGGGCCCGGTCCGTCGCGCCCGTGGTCGCTCTGCTGCGCGACAACGCGGCGGTCGTCAAACCCTCGTCCCTGGCCGCCGTGGAGCTCGTCGGCGGCGGCACGCGCGTGCCCGGCCTCCAAGCCGCCCTCACCGCCGCCCTCGGCGGCCGCGCCTTGGACCGCCACATGGACGCGGACGAGGCGGTGCTGCACGGGGCGGCGCTGTTCGGGGCCAACGCGTCGACCGCGTTTCGGTTGAAGCGGTTTGGGGGCGCTGACGTCGCGCCGTTTGCGGTGGCCCTGTCTCACGCGCCCCTGGACGCCGCAGGGGGGTCGCTCGCCCCGGCCACGCGGTCAAAACAGGCGCTGCTGCCGTTTGGGCGGGCGCTGCCCGCGCGGCGCGTCGCAAAGCTCTCGCCGAAGGACGCGGGGGCGAAGGCCGACGGGTGGGCGCTGACCGTCTCCTACGACCCGGCCTCCAAGCGGGGCCCGCCCGGCGACGGCGCCACGCTCGTGGGCGAGTGGCGCGTGAGCGGCCTCCTTGGCGCCCTCGCCGAGCGCGGCGGCGCGCAGCGCGTCGAGGTCGCGTTTGCGACGACCCCCGACGGCCGCCTCGCGCCGGAGCGGGCGGACGCGGTGGCCGAGTACGAGGAAGAGTACGAGGTGCAGGTGCCGATCGTGGAGGAGGAGAAGGGCGGCAAGGGCAAGAAGGCCGACGCGAAAGCGGCCGACGCGGCCGCAAAAAACGGCACCGCCGCCGACCCTCCCAAATTCAAGACGGAGAAGCGGACCCGCACGCGCACCGCACGCCACGCGCTGAAACTGACCGGCGCCCTGGCGTGGCCGCGGCTCGCGCCGGCCGACGCGGCGGCCGTCGCGGCCGCGCTCGCGGCCGACGCCGCCGCCGACGCGACGGCCGCCGCCAACGCGGCAGCCAAAAACGAGCTGGAAGCGTACGTTATCGACGCGCGCGGGCGGCTGGACGATGAAGGGGATGAGGCGCTCAAAGCGGCGGCGACCGCCGACGACCGCGGCGCCCTCCACGCCGCGCTCACCGACGCCGAAGACTGGCTCTATGGCGAGGGTGAGGGCGAGACGGCGGCCGCGTTTAGCGCGCGCCTGGCGACGTTGCGAGGGGCGGCGGAGCCGGTCTTTTTGCGCGCGCGCGAGCGGGCCGACCTCCCGCCCGCGCTCACCGCCGCCACCGCGGCCGCGGCCTCCGCCACCGCCGACGCCAAGGCCTGGAAAAAGGCGCGCCCCTGGCTGCCGGCCAAGGAGGTGGCGGGGCTGGGGAAGAAGGCCGCGGCGCTCGCGACCCTTGCGACCAAGGACGGCGCCGCCCAGATCAGGGCGCCCCCCACCGCGCCGCCCAAGCTGCTGTCGGCGGATGTGCTGACCGCGGTGGCCGAGCTGGAGGCGGAGCGGGAGCGGCTGGCGGCGGTCGCGGCGCCCGCGCCGCCCGTGGCGGCGCCGGCAGCGCCGCCGGCCGCTGCCCCGGCCCCAGCGCCGGCCGCGCCGCCTGCCGCCGCCCCGACCCCTTCCCCTGCGGCGGGCGACGAGGAGGGGAGCCACGACGAGTTGTGAACCCGACACCCAAACTCTCTGCGACCCTCTGCAGGGGAGGCCTCTCAACACGCGCCCCACACAGAAACGGCGCCCTCTCCCTCACCCCGACCCCAGGCGCACGTTCTGCGCGCCGCCCGCGGCAGCAATCAGGGACGCGGCCGCCGCCTCCAACGCTTTCGGGTCGCGCGTCGACGCGCGCACCGGCTTGGCCGGCTCGGCCTCGAGCATGGACGCCGGCGCGGTGGACGAGCCGAGCGGGAGCGGGGCCCAGCCGAGGGCGGCGGCGGCGTGCGCCTCCCACTCGGCGTCCGACGCCGCGTCCGCGCACGCGGTCCCCGCCTTGGCCCACGCGCGCGGCGCGCCGGGCGCGCGCCCGGACCCCCCGCGCGCGCACGCGCCGGCCGCGCGGGCGAGGGCCCGCTCCCGGGCCCGCAGCGCGAGGCCCAGGCCCGCCTTGAGCGCGCCGACGTGCGTGGGCTCCACCGAGCCCGCCCCGGTCACCCTGTCCGGCGAGACAAAGAGCTCGGTGCCGGCCGCGGTGCGCAGGGTGGTGGCGGAATGGATGTCCGCGACAAACGCGCGCGCGCCGTCGACGCCGCCGCCGCCGGCGGCGCCCGTGTCCTCCCCAGCCTGAAACACGACGTCCACCGCAAACACTTCAAACGCCGCCCCCGGCGCCAGCGAAAACTGGAGGTCGCCGTGCGGGTCGCCGATGCGGCCGGGGAGCGCGACCCAGCGAAACGCGGCCGTCGCCGCGGCGACCGCCTTGGCGCGCAGCTTGCGCACGCCGCCCTTGCCGACCTGTTTGGCGAGGGCGTCGCCACCGGCGCCGTCCAGGGGGGCGGTCCAGAGCGGGGCGACGGATGTGTTTGTCCTTTTCGCGGCTTCACGCACCGCGAGCGGGTCGCGCAGGGTGACCGTCGCCCCCTCGAACACGTACGCGCGCGCGGGTTGCAGGGCGGTGACGGCGATGAAGAGGCGCAGGGTGCCGCGGGAGCCGAGGGCGGCGGGGAAGAGGGGCGGCGCGACGAGCTGGGAGCGAGGGCGGCGGCGTGAGGGTCCACCACGTGGCCCGCCACGCCCACCCACCCCTCCCCCGCCCCCTCCCCCCGGCGCGCCTGTTGCGCCACTTCATACTCGGCCTGGGGCAGCATGGTGGCCGACGCGGCGGCGGCCAGGGGGTGCGCGTCGTGGCCGCGCGTCGGGTGGCCGGAGCGCGTCGCCTTGAGAATCCAGGTGGCGTCCGGGGCGACCGTCTGCCCATGCTCGAGCCAGTCTTGGTACTCGGTCGGCAGGATGAAGGAGCGCGGGACGACCGACCAGCCGCCGGGCGCGCGCGCGGCAATCGCGGCGAGCGCGCGCCGGTTGGAGATGGATTCGGGGACCGTGGCCACCACTTGGCCGGGGCGCAGGCCGATGCGCAGGCGTTCCAGGCCACCCTGATGGAGGAGGGAGGAGGGTAGGAGGAGGGGTGGGGTTGGCGCGGCGTTTCGCGGCGGCCGCGCGCGCCACCACCCCTTTCCCGCCTCTTCTCCTTGGCTCACCAGCCGCGCTCCGTACAGGACGTCCCACGGGGTGTCGTCCGCGCCGTCCACCGCGACGGCGACGCCCTCGGCGGCGAGTTGCTGAGAGGGGAAAAGGGGAGGGTGGGTCCGCGTCGGCCTCGGACGCGCCGCGCGCTCCATCCAGCGACGCGCCAGCGTGCGCGGCACGCGGCGGCGGGCGTCGGCGGCGCGAGGCGGCGCAGGCAGGGCGGCGCGGCGCCCGCGGCATGCGCGCGCGCGCCGCGCCGCAGCCTCCATCCCCTCCCCCAAACCCCAAACCCCAAACCCCACTCCTACCTGCAGCGCCACTTCCAGCGCCCCCGGCTTGGCCGGCTTGAGCGTCCCCCGCTCCACGCGCACGCGCGCGGGCCATGCAGGGACACCGCGCGCACGGGGCGCGTTGGCGCCGCCGCCCACGTACATGCCGGGGAGCGGGGTGTTGTCGAATACAGTGGCGTCGAGGGGCGCCGGCGGCGGCGCGAGCCAGCGCGGCGCGACGAGCGCGGCCGCGGCGACCGCGACGGCGACCGCGGCCGCCAGCGGCAGCAGGCGCCGGCCGGCCGGCTTCGCCAGCTTGGCCGCCGACGGCGGGGGGCGGGAAGGGGAGGCGGGGGTCATGGCGGGAGGTGTGAGAGAGACGAGGCGCGTGTGAGAGAGACGAGGCGCGCCGCTCTCCTCTCCCCCGGCGCCCGCCACCCCGCCGCCAACGCACGCCGTGCAACTCCACGCTTCTTCTACATGCCCGCGCCCCAGCGCCACCCCGCAAGCGCGCCCACGAGGCGCGCGGGTGACGCGGGCGGGGCAACGGCGGGCGGGCGCGCGTCGCCCAGGCCGCCCGCCGGCGACTCGCTACGCCCGCCGCCCAGCCCTCCTCCAGGCGCCGACCCCGCGAGCTCGCGCTCGACCGCGTCGGCGAGCGCGCGCCGCGCGTCGGCCGACCCCGCGCCGGGGCCGGCCACGAGGAAGCGGTGTACCTCCCGCCGGCGCGGCGGCGACGGGTGAACGGTGGAGGCGGGCGGGAGCGGGGCGCCGGGACGCGGCGGCGAGTCGGCGGCAAGGCCGCCGCGGTCGCCGCCGAAGCTCCCGCCGCCGCCTCCACCCCCGTCCTCCTCGCTCTCCACGAAGACGTCGGCCGAGACGACGTCCAGGCCCAGCGCCGCCAGCGCCGCCGTGACGTCGGCCGTGACGCGCGGCCGGCCGCGGCCGCCCGCGTCGACGGGAGCTGTGACGGTCAGCTCCGCGCCCCCGGTGGACGCGGGCGACGCGGGCCCGGCGCCGGCGCCCGTGCCGCCCCCGCCTCCCGTCGCTTTGCAGAGGGATATGCCGAGGGGGAGCCCCGCCGCGCGCGTGACGCGCGCGACGAGCTCCTCGACCAGGGCCGCGTCCGTCACGCGCCCGCCGCGGGCAGCGTCGCAGACAAACAGGTCGATGCGCGCGGTTGGGGGCGGGGCGGGGTCGGGAGGGCGGGGGGGCGGGGCGGCGGGGCGCGGCACGCCCGCGAGCGGCGGCGGCCCGCCCCCACCACCCCCACCATCCGTCTCCACGCGCGCGTACGCCACGCGCACGGCGACGTCTTTCAGCGTGCGCATGAGGTCGTACACGAGGCCCTTGCGGTCGGGGCAGGCGACGGTGAGCAGGGTGTACGCGCGCGCGGTCGAGTTGTCGACCCCGACGTCGACGCCGCCGCGCGCGTCCGCCCACGAGACGCGGGCGCCGCGGTCGACGGACGCGCCGCCGTCGGCCCGCGCCGCCGGCGTCGCGAGCGCCGGCGCGTCGACCAGGGTCGTGCCGTCGGACGACCACGCGCGGCGGGGCGCCCCCCGCGCCGCGGCCGCGTCGGCCAGGGAGGACGCCGCCGCCGCGGCCGCGCACGGGCGGCGGGGGGCGGTGCGCCGGGCGGGGCGGGCGCCGGGCGCGGGGGCGGCGGGCGTGATCGAGACGCGGCACTCGCCGCCGCCGACCGCGGCGCGCACCGCGGCCTCCACCTCGGCCACCCGCGCGGGCGCGGGCAGCACGGGCGGCGGCGGCCGTACGCCGCGCGCGCGGCCGCGGGCCACGGCGCGGCGCGCGGCGGGGCAGTCGCGCGCGTCGGCGACGACGAACGCGTCGTCCGCGCCGGCGCCGCCGTCGCCGCGGCCGGCGGCGGCGCGCAGCACGGTCAAGTCGGTGGCCCACAGGGCGTCGACGAGCGCGTGGAGGACGCCTGAGAGAGAGGGGAGGAGGGGCGTCGGGGTGCGCGCGCGCGCGCGCGCGCGCCCACCCTCCTCCTTTCCGCCACCCCTCCCCAACTGACCTGGCGTGTCGCCGGCCGCCACCCGCACGCAAAACTCGCGCACGCCACGCGCGGGGCGGCCGGGGTCGCCGCCGCCACGGTCGCCGCCGCCGTCGCTCTCGCTGCCGGAGCCAGACCCCGACCCCAACCCCGCGCCCGGCCTGGGCACGACCGCTTCCAGCCGCTGCTGCAGCAGCCGCCACCGCACCGCGGGCGGCGGCGCGCCCGGCGCCGGGGGCGGCACGCGCGCGACGAACGAGAGGAACGACCAGCGGCCGTCGGTCGACACGTCGCCCCGGGACACGGCGGCGCCGCAGTCGAGCAGGACGCGGGTGATGTCGCAGCCGAGGCCGGTCGCGTCGGGGCAGGAGACGCGGACCTGGGAAGGTTGAGAGGGGGTCCGCCGGGTCGGGCGACCAGGCGCGCGAAGCGCGCGACGCCCTCGGCCTTCTTCCGCCCCTCGGACCCATCCCTTCGCCTCACCTCCCGCAGCGTCTCATCGTTGGGAGCGTCGGGCAGGGGGCTGAAGGGGGGGAGGGGGTGGATGTGGGCGGGCTGACGCGGGGCCGCGGGCCGCAGCGCGCTGCGGGCGCCGCCCGGCCGGCGGCTCCCGCAAGGGCCCTTTTTGACGTGTCGGTGGCCGTCGGGAGACCGCCGCGGCGCCCGCGCGCGCTTCCACGCTCCGCGGCCGCGCGCGCGCCGATTTGACCCACCCCCAAAACGCCTGCCACCCCCCAATTCCCCCCCTCCCAATCCCACATCAACGCACCGGACCGACACCAGGTCGTCGTCGTCGTCCGTCGTCGTCAGGCGCGCGGGCGCGCCGGGCTCGCCCGCGAGCGGCACGCGGCCGACGCCGTTGCGCACCGACGGGTCGGCCGCCGCCGCCATGGGGAGGGCGGGGGGGGCGGCGCAACCGTGGGTGTGTCGGGAAGAAAGGAAAGAGCGGGGGCAGGGACGAGTGACGCCTCGGCGCCCGCGCCCCACACCGTGCGCCACTCCAGCCGCCGCCAGTCGCAGCGCTCCCACCCGCGCCTTCGCCTCCCAGGTGTGGAACTGCCCGCTGTGGTGGCGGCGGCGGCAGGCGCGCGCACGCCTCGCGGATCGACGCCATTTCCCGCCCGCCCATCCCCTCCCTCCCCCTCCTCCCTCCAGTGCATGCTCCCCGGCCTGGCGGTCATGGTCGCCGCCGCCGCGTCCCGCACCTTCGCCCCCCGGGGCGCCGTGGCCCTCGCCCGCCGCGCTGTGCCGGCGCCGCGCCGGGTCGCGGCCGCCGGCCCGCTGCGCGCCTACTCGGCTGACGCCACGGTGAGAGAGTCGAGGGGTTGAGGGGGTGTGGCAGGATTCAAGGGCGGCGGCAGAGCCCGGCGGCCGACCTCACCCTTCCCCTCCTCTTCTCTCCAGCCTGCCTACGCCCCCCGCGCCGCGCCCGGCCCCCCCCCCACCGTCGGCGAAGTGTCAGCCGCCTCCCTCGGCCCCCAATCTACCGGCGCCCGCGTCACCCTCGTCGGCCGCGCGGGCGCCCCTTTCGAGCTCGCGTCGTTTGGCGCCGGCGGCGACCGCGTTCGCGCCACCTCGTCCATCGCGTTCTCCGTGGGCCGCGACAAGACGGAATGGATCCCCGTGGACGTGTGGGGGCCGCTGGCGACCGCGGTCGCGGGCGCGGTCGCGAAGGGGGACCGGATTCACGTCGTCGGCCGCCTGCGCGCGTCCGAATTTGCCGACAAAGCCACCGGGGCGAAGCGGCGGTCGGTGCGGGTCGTGGCGGACGCGGTGTCGATGGTGGTCGACGGGCCGGGGGGGGGCGGGTACGGCGGCGGCGGCGACGCGTCGTCCCAGGTGCCCGCCGACTGGGGGACCGCGCCCGCGTCCGCGTCGTGGGGCGCGGCCGCCGCGCCGGCGCCCGTGGACGCGGGGTGGCCGGCGGCCGCGCCGGACGCGGGCGGCGGCGAGTGGGGCGCGCCCGCGGCCGCCGCCGCGCCGCCGGCCTGGGGCGCCGCCGCCCCGGACGCCGCGTCCGCCTGGGGCGCGGCCGCGCCGCCGCCGGCCGCCGCGCCGTGGGACGGGGAGGCGCCCGCGACGTGGGGCGAGCCCGCGCCCGCGCCTGCCGCGGCGTGGGGCGCCGCGCCGGCCGCCCCCGGCCCGCCGCCCCCCGGCGCCGCGTCGCCCGGCGACGAAAAGTGGGCCCCCCTCTTCGCCAACCCCGCCGCCTACTGGGACAACCGCGTGTCCAAACGGTCGCCGCGCGGCCCCGACTTCAAGCACAAGGCGACGGGGGACGGCCTGTGGCTGTCGTCGCGCGACACGCCGCGGTGGGTGGCGGATCGGCTGGGCGAGCTGCCGCCGCCGCCGCAGGCGTGAGGGCGGGAGAGAAGGACGGGGGTTGCGAGGGACGAGGCGGTGTCGCACGAGAGCGAGGCTCGCCGGCGCCGCCGCCCCCGCCTCACACCTGCCCTCCCGGCGCCTCTCCACCATGGGCGCCTACAAGGTGCGTGCGCCACCCGCGGCTCGGGGACGGGGCGGCGGCGGCCGGCGGGCGGGCGATCGACTGCGGGCGCGGCGGCGCGGCGCGCGGGGGCTGCGCGCCCCTCCGCGGCCGCCGGCCCGCTCCGCGGCGCGCGGGGTCGCCACGCGCGACTGCGGGCGGGCGCGCGGGCCGGAAGGCGCCCCGCTGCGCCAGGCGCGGCGCGGCGGCTCCGCACGCCGCGGCGGCCGCCCGCGGGGACGCGCGCGGCGGCCGCCGCCGGCCGCTGGCTGGCGGCGGCCTCGTTCCGCGATCCCTCGAGAGCGGCCGGGCGCGCGATGGCCGCCGCCGGCGGTCGCCGCGCGCCGCGCCGCCGCGCCGCCTGCCGCCGCGCCGCGCGCGGCCGCGACGGGGCGCCGTTGCCCGCCCGCTCCCACCCCGCGCGTCGCGCACCACCCCGGCACACCGCGGGCGGCCCCGATCGGGCGCGCGAGCCCGACGCTCAGACGCCCACCCCCCCCCCTTTTTTTCCCTGTCTCCCCTTCTCTTTAGTACGTCGAGGAGCTGTGGAAGCGCAAGCAGTCGGACGTCATGCGCTTCCTGCTGCGCGTGCGGTGCTGGGAGTACCGCCAGCAGCCGGGCGTCGTGCGCCTCGCGAGGCCGTCCCGCCCGGACAAGGCTCGGCGCCTCGGGTGAGAGAAAAAGAGAAGAGGGGGGTGTGGGGGGGGTGCCGCGTCGTCTGGGCGGGCGGGCCGGGCGCCCGAGGCGGGTTTCGGGGCCCGGGAAGCGGACAAAAAGCCGACCGTCAACCCCCCCTGTTTCTCCTGCAGCTACAAGGCCAAGCAGGGCTACGTCGTGTACCGCGTCCGCGTCCGCCGCGGCGGCCGCAAGAAGCCGGTGTCCAAGGGTATCGTGTACGGCAAGCCGGTGCACCAGGGGGTGACGCAACTCAAACCGACGCGCAACCTGAAGGTCCTCGCCGAGGAGCGCGCGGGGCGCCGCCTCGGCGGCCTGCGCGTCCTCAACTCCTACTGGGTCAACCAGGACTCGACGTACAAGTACTACGAGATCGTGCTCGTCGACCCGCACCACACCGGTGCGGCAGGGAGGAGAGACAGAGGGGGGCAGGCGTCGACGGGCGTGCGACGCCTTTTCTTTCGCGCCCACACACGCCCACCACCTCCCGCCCCCACCCCCAGCCATCCGCAAGGACGCGCGCATCAACTGGATCGCCAACCCCGTCCACAAGCACCGCGAGCTGCGCGGGCTGACGTCGGCGGGCAAGAAGTTCCGCGGGCTGCGCCACCGCGGGCATGCCACCAACAAGCTGCGCCCCTCGCGGCGCGCGACGTGGAAGCGCAACAACTCGCTCTCGCTCAAGCGGTACCGGTAGAGAGGGTGGGGGGTAGGGGGGGGTCCCGAGTGCTTCCCTGCGCCGCGCGCGCGGGGGCGGCGTCCACTCCAACGACGCCGCCCCCCCCGGCGCGGGGCGCCCGCGGGGCGCCCGCCCGCCCGTGTCATCGACCCGGCTTGCTGCGCGTGCGCGGGGAGGAGGGGGGGGGGGGTAGCTCTCCGGCTCTCCGCGGGGGCGGCGGCCGCCGCCGCGCGCGCCCGCGCGCGCCCTCCGCGCGGCCTCGCCCGCAAACGCCTCCCGCCACGCGGCCGCAACCGCGGCCGCGAGCGCGGCGACGGGCAGCCCGGGCGCGGCGGCGAGGCGCGCGAGCTCGGCGGCCGCGCGCGACGCGGTGGCGGCCGCCGCCGTCGGCGGGGGGGTGCCGCCGGCGAGCGCCAGCAGCGCCGCCACGGCCCTCATGTCGCCCGTCACCGCAGCGGTGCGCAGAGCGCGTTTCAGGGCGACGAGGGTCGACGCGGTGGGCGGCGCGCGCGGGCCGGGCGGGGGGGGGCGCGGCGCGGCCGCCGCCACGAGCAACACGCACGCCTCAGTCTCGCCGCCGGGCGCCACAGCCGTCGCGACCGCCGCCGCCGGCAACACGCACGCCTCGGTCTCGCCGCCGGGCGCCACAGCCGTCGCGTCCGCCGCGGGCGCGGCGGCGCGAGCGTAGCCGCGCAGCCAGTCGGGCGAGGGCTCGGCGAGCGGCGTCCGCCCCCGGAGCAACGCGCCGCCCGGCGCTCCCGGCGCCCCTGCCGCCCCGGCCATCGTGGCGGCGTACAGAGCGTCCACGGGGACGGGGCGGGCGCCGGGCGGGATGATGGAGGGGGGGGGAGGGGGGGGGCGGCGCGGCGCGGGGCGCGCGGCGCCCGGTGGCAGCGTGTGGGCGCCCGGGGCGGGCGCCGCCTGCGCCGGGTCGTGCGGGAACGACATGGGCGGTCGAGGGGAGGGGGAGAGGGTAGCGGGAGGGGACGAGGTGGCAAGGAAGAGTGGCGTGCAGCAGCCTGCCCCCCTCTCAACAGTCGGCGGTGCAAACCTGGCGACCGCCCCTTCCCACAAGAGCCGCCTCTCACCAAAGTCGTGGGCGCGCGCCTGGACGCCGACCGGCGCGCGGCGGGCGGCGCGGGCGCGGGCGGGCGCAAGGAAAGCACCTAGCGGGGCGTCGCCGGCCAGCGCGCGCGCCGCCGCGCCACACCGCTTGGCCCCGCGCCCCGCGCCGCGTCCCCGGTCCAAGGTGAGTCAAATCGCACGCCGTGCGCTCTAGGCGGCGCGGCGCCGCGGAGCCACGCCGCGGGCGCGGCCACGCGGCGCGGCCGATGGTGGCCGTCGACGTGCGGCGGCGCCTCTGCGGCCTCGCCGCCGCCGCCGCGCGCCCCTGCGGTTGGCGCATTTGCTCGAGTTGACGCTTGTGTGGGGCGGCGACGCCCGATGCGGCTGGCGGTGCGCGCTGGGCAGCGCGGAACGCCGCCTTCGACCCGGCGTTCCCCTCTCCCCGCTCCCCAGGGCGGCCTCGCGCGCCCGCTCCGCCGTCATGGACGCCGCCCCAGCCCCCCCCCCCTCGGCCGCCCCCCCCCGCCCCCCCGCCCCCCCGTCCTCGGACGACGACGACGGCGCCCCCCGCCGCGCGTCGTCCCGCCGCCGCCCCGGCGTCGACTTCTCCCGCCTGGACGCCGCCACCCTGCGCCGCTACCGGGCGCACTACGGCCTGGACGATCCCGGGGCGGGGGCGGCCAAGGCGGAGCTGGTGCCCGGCGTCGCGCGCCACTTCGCGGGCCTCGCGCCGCCCGACGAGTCCGCCACCCTGCTCTCCTTTGCGGCGGCCGCCCGACGCCGGGCGGGGGTGGGCGTCGCGGGGGGGCGGTGAGGGGGGGGGGAGGGAGGGGCGCGCGCGCGCGCGCCGCCGCCGCCGCCGGCCCGTCGGGGGAGAGTGAGAGATCCGCCGCCACGCCTGCCATGCAGAGACCGAGTCCCGCGCCGTCGTCGGTGTGTCTCTCTTTCACGCGGGGTCGGGGCGGGCGGTGGCGGTCAGGGTGGTGGCGGCGGGCGCGGGCGCGAGCGCCGCGGCGCCCGCGGGCCCGCACGCCGCCACGACGCCCGAGGCCGCCCCGGCCACCCCCTCAAACACCAGCGTGGCCACCGCGCCGCGCGCGGCGGCGGCGGGGCCGCCGCCGGGCACGCCGCAGGCGGCGAGGGCGTCGGGCGGGGCGCCGCGCGCGGGCGCAAACGCGGCGCGGACCGCCCCGACGGCGCCGGCCGGCACCCGCCACGCGAGCGCGCGATCCCGCTCCACCCAAGCGCCCCGCGGCGCGCACCGGGTCAGCGGGCCGACCGCGGGCGGGACGGTCAGGGAGACGAGGCCGCGCGGCAGCGTCCGCCCTCGCCCCGCCTCCCACTCCACCACCAGCGCGCACCCCGCCGCCCCGCCCGGCGCGGGGACGACCCGCAAGCGGGCGACGAGGGGGACGGGGGCCGCGACGGCGGGCAGGCGGTAGAGGAGGAGGGCGCGCGCGGACGCGGCGCCGAGCGCGGCGACGAGGGCGCCGCCCTTGGCCCGCGCGACCACGCCGGGATCCGCGCGCGCGGTGGCCAGGCAGGCGGCAGCCACGGCGGCGGGCCCGTCGCCGGAAGGCGGGCGGAGTTCGACCCGCGCGGCGAGCGCCGCGCCCGCCGCGCGCGCTGCCGCGCCCGCGGCCCGCACCTCGCCGTGCGTGCCGGCTTTGACGAGGGCGTCCCCCACAAACTCGCCGCGCCAGGTCTCGGCCAGACGGATCGCGGACCCGTCGGCGACGGCCGCCGCCTCGCCCGCCGTCGCGCGGCGAGCGGCGGGTGGGGGCGCCGCCGCCGCCGCCACCGCTGCCGCCTGGCCAAACGTGACCCACCCGTCGGCCGCCGCCGTGGCGGGCACGGGCGTGAGCAGGGCCAGGGGGACGGCGGCAAAGGGGTCGGCGGACGGAGGGGGTTGCGGCGCCCCGCCCTCGAACGCCGCCCACGCGGGCGCGCCGCCGCTCATCATGGCGGCCAGTGACTCCACATCGTCGGCCGCGGGCAGCGGCGCCGGCTCGGCGGCCGCCGGCCCCGCCGCCGCGCTGCCGACGACGGCCGCGACTGGCTCCAGCCCGCCCGCCGGCAGCGCCCAGACCAGGCCAGCGGCGGCGTCGGCCAAGCGACGCCTGGGCGGGGCTTCCGCCGTCGGCGGCGTGCCGGGGCGCGGCGCGGCGGGCGACGCGGGGCGCCGGGCGAGCGCACCGCGCAGCGATGACGGGGCGCCTCCCGCCGGCGGCGCCGACTCTAGCACCGTGTCGTCGTCGCGCGCCACGGCGCCGCGCAGGGCGGCCTGCGCGGCGGCCAGCACGCCCCCCGCGTCGACGCGCCCCCCGCCGCGCGGCGGCGGCCCGGCCAGCAGCGCCCCCACCCCGACCCACAGCTCGGGCCACGCGCGGGCGGCTTTGGCGGGGGTGGCGTCCGCGCCGCGGCAGGCGGCGACAGCGAGGGACGCGGCGTCGTCGGCGAGCCGCGCGGCCGCCGCGGACGACGCGGCCGCCGGCACGACCACCAGCACGAGCACCGACGCCGCCAGCCGGTGCACGACGCGCAGGGCGCCGCCGGCGGCGAGCTGCTCGCCGCGCTCGCGGGGGGGGGGGGCGTCGCCCGAGCTGGGGGCGGCGGGGCGCGGGGTCGGCCGGCGGCCGGCGGCCGTCCCTCGCCCCTCCCTCTCCTCGCGCCCGTCCTCTCGCTCCTTACCCGTCGAGGCCGCCGGCGCCGCCCCCGGCGGCCGCTGCGTAGCGCGCGAGCGATGCCGCGGCTTCGGCCGCGGCGTCGGCGACCGCGCGGCCGCAGAGGCCGTAGCTGCGTGGGTGATGGGGGTGGTGCCGCATCGGCGCGGGCGTGCGGCGTGCGGCGGCGCGCGGCGCGGCGCGCCCGCCAATCCCATCGCCACCCTCCTCCCACACCAACCTTTGCTGGAGGAAGGCGCCGCCGCTGGACGCGCGGAGGACGATGGCGGCGTCGCCCAGGGTGTGGGCGGCCATGGTGGCCAGGCGGCCGTGGGAGTGCGCGCGCCGAGCCGGCCGCCTGCCCGCGGCTCCGGCGATCGAGCGCCGCCGCCCGGGCGGCCGCGCGTGCCTCTCAAAGCCGCAGGCGGCGGCGCGGGGGTGTTCGGGCCGTGGAGCGCGGCCGGCGGGAGCCGAGCGCGCGCACCGCCGCGCGCCGCGCTGTTCTTGTCGCTCGCGCCGCGCGCGGCGGCCGGCCGGTGCGCACACTGTGTCGCGGGCGTGGGCGCAGGCCGCGGACGCGTCGCGCCACCCCCGGGCGCGCCCGTGTCGGTCGCCTGTGGCCTAGTTCGCGCGTGGTAGGCCGTGTGCGCGCGCGCCCAAACCCGCGCCCTGCTCGCCCTTCGACCCCCTTCCGCCCCCACTCGCGCATGCCCCGCGCCGCCCGTCGCGGCGCGTAGCCCGTCGGCGCGAGGGAGACGCGCGCGCCCGAGACGGAGGAGCCGCCCATGCCTCTGCCGCCCGCGCCCGACGCTGGGCCGGACGCGCCGTCCGGCCCTGTCAAACTGTTCCTTGGAGGGTTGTCCTGGTCCACGACGGAAGGCGCGTCGTAGGAGGTGGCGCCCGCGGCCGGGAGGCCGTGCATGCCGTGTGCGAGCTTTCCAATGCGCCCGAAATACCCCCCCCGCAGACACCGTGCGGTCCCATTTCGAACAATTTGGAGAATTGCTGGACGTGGTGAGAAGGGGGAGGAGGGAGGGAGAGGGCGAGGAGGGAGGGAGGCCGCGGCGCGTGGCGGGGGCGTGCGCCGCGGCCACCGAGGACCCCCGCCCACCCCTCCCCTCCAGACCGTCATGCGCGACCGCGTCACCCGCCAACCCCGCGGCTTCGGCTTCGTCACTTTCGAATCCACGGACGCGGCGGACGCCGCGTCAGCGCAACCGCACTGGCTCGACGGCAACAGGGTGCGGAGAGGGGGGGGAGGTCGGAGGGCGCGGGGTTGGGGTTCTCGGATGCGGGGAGCGTGCGCGGCGCGTCCCGGGGTGTCTGGCGGCCCTCTCCAGCCCCCGAAACGACACAAACAAACAAACAAAACCCCCCATCGTTTTCAGATCGACGCCAAACGCTCCGTCCCGCACGACGCCCGCCCCCGCTCCAAGAAAGTCTTTGTCGGCGGCCTGGCGCCCGACACCGGGACCGGTGAGAGTAGGGGGAGGGGTGCCGGGCCGCGAGAGGGTGGTGCCCGCGCCGCCGCCGACGCGCCGCGCGCCCCTCTGCGTCCCTCTCCAGACGAATTCACATCCTATTTCGGCCAGTTCGGCGTGGTGACCGACGCTCAGATCATGGTCGACCACTCGACCGGGCGGTCCCGCGGCTTTGGGTGAGGCGGGAGCGCGCGCGCACGCGCGCGCGGGGTGCGCGCGCCGGCGAGCCTCGACCCGCCACCCACCCGCACCCCCGTGTTCCTCCTCCCCCCGCCACAGCTTTGTCACGTTCGACTCGGACGCCGCCGCGGAGCGCGCCCTGGCGTCCGGCCCGGAGCACGAGCTCGCGGGAAAGCGCGTCGAGGTCAAGGCCGCGACGCCGCGCGGGTCGGGCCCCGTCGGGGTGGCCGCCCCGCCGGGCGGCGGTGGCGGCCCGGCCGCGACCGCCGCCGCCGCCGCCGTCTCGGCCGCGCTTGCCGCCGCCTCCCGCCCCCCCGCCCCGCCCTACCCGGGGTCGCCGCCGCCGCGCGCCGGCCTGCACCCCGCCACCGCCGCCGCCGTCGCCGCCATGGCGGCCATGCACATGGGCGGGCCCGCGGCGTACGGCGGGGGGGGCTACGGCGCGCCCTACCCGCCGCCCGGCGCGCCCGGCCACCACCACGCGCCCCCCCCCCCCCCCGGCTACGGCCTCGCCGCCCTGCACTATCCGGGCGGCATCGTCTACCAGCACGTGCCCATGGGGGGGGGCGGCGGGGGGCTGGGGTCGTCGCCCTACTACCCGTACGGAGGGGGCGGCGGCGGCGGCGGCGCGCCGTACGCGCCCCCCCCGCCCCACTTTGCGCCGCCCCCTCCGGCCCCCTACTACGCCGCGGCGCCGTTGGCGCGGGTGCGGGTGGCGCCGGTGGCGGTCGTCGAGCCGGTCACGCCGCCGGCGCCGGGCGCCGCGCCCGCGCCCGCGTCGCCGCCGCGCGCGGGGGGCGCCGCGCCCGCGCCCGCGTCGCCGCCGCGCGCGGGGGCCGTCGCGCCACCGGCCGCCGCGCGCGCGCCCGCCGCTGCGCCCCACCCCCGCTGAAGATGGAGATGGAGAGCCCGCCCCCCAGGCGCGTGAGGCGCGTGTCACACGCCAGCCGGCCCGCGCTCCGCCCGCGCCCCCGTCACTCCCGGAACCCCACGTACGGCCCCTCGCGCGGCGCCTCGTCCAGCAGCGAGTAGGGGTCGATGTAGGGCGGCGGGCCGGTCACCGCGGGGCGGCCGCCGTGGATGAACGCGTCGCCGTAGCCGAGCGCGAGCGCGGCGAAGAGCGAGAGCGACACCGCTGCCAGCCCCCAAAACGCGGGGGACAGGCCCAGGCCCAGGCCGAGCGTGGCGAGCACGCGGGCGCGGGGGACGAGGCCGGAGAGGCCTTCCGACGCGGCGGCGCGCGACGCGGCGAGCTGCGGCGGCGGGTCGGAGGACGAGGAGCCGCCCCCGCCGCGACGCGAATCGGCCGCCCACCGGGGCGCGGCGGGCACCCGCTCCGACGGCGCGGCGCCGCCGGCGGCGCGGCGGGCGAGCTCGCGGGCAAACGCGGTCGACGCGGCGTCGTCGGCTTAGGGTTGGGGTTGGGGTTGGGGTTGGGGAGCGGGGCGGGGTGGCGCGTCGGCTGCAGCCGGCCGCGCCGCCTTGTCGCCTCGCCACCAGCGACCGCACACACCATCGCCCGCCCGGTCGTCGTCGGGCGGCGGCGGCGGGCCGGCGGCGGGCGCGGCGCGCGCCGCGCGCCGCGCGCGGCGCGGCGCCGGGGGAAGGCCCCGGCCCGGATTCAGGCGCGGCTGATGGCTGGCGGTGGGTCGCCTGGCGGCCTGCATTGCGCGGTGTGGCGTCGGCCCCGCGCGCGGTGCGGGCGCCCCTCATCTGCGCCTCCACCACTCTCCCGCCGCCCCTTCCTCGGCCGCGGCCGGGATGGCAGACGTCGCCTCCTCCCCCCCAGCGGGCGCGCCCGCCAAGCGCGCGCGCGGCGGCGCGCCCGCGGCCCCGGCCGGGCTGGGAGGGCTCGCGTCCGCAGCCGCCGCCGCGGTGCGGGCCATGGTCGATGCGGATCGGAGCACCGACGCGGCGGGCCGGCCGCTCGACGCCGCGGGCGGCGACGCCGACGCGAGCGGCGACGCGGGGGCAGCGGCGCGCTCCGACGCGGTGGCCGCCGCGGAGAGGTTGCTGGCCGGCGTCACGGCAGCGCGGGCGGCGGGTGCGAGAGAGGGAGAGGAGAGGGCGGGAGTTGAGGGCCGAGACCGCGCGCGCGCGCCGTCGCCTTTCCACCCTCCCCCCCTCCCCTCCCCAGACCCCGCGGCCGCGGCCGCGGTCGACGCCGCCCTGGACGGGTGGCGGGCCAGCCTGGAGGTGAGGCAGCGGTGGCTGTGGCTTTGGGTTGGCGCGGGCGGGCCGGGCCCCC
>Ga0315294_10001997_pt1 | contig 22400 bp, 26 predicted proteins | sample YL17G13_40_MG_FD_203626 | JGI IMG/M metagenome (GOLD analysis project Ga0315294, IMG submission 203626) | Sediment microbial communities from Yellowstone Lake, YNP, Wyoming, USA - YL17G13_40 | ecosystem: Environmental > Aquatic > Freshwater > Lake > Sediment | place: USA: Wyoming | collected...
CATGAATTACTTGTTGTTTTCCACCTATAATAGAAGAATAATATGAATGATGAATACGAAGTTGTTTTCCACCTATAATAGAAGAATAAGTACTTCCTGTTATATTAGATCTACCAGATCCTAAAATTGTTCCAACATTAGAACATTTTACACAATTTAATCCACCATTTAATATAGATGAAAAAGTTGAATAAGATATTGTTTGTCTATAACCATTTATAATAACAGAATTGGTTGATGCGCTGATTAATGCAAGTGGTGCTAAAGCCCCTCCTGCTGGTCTAATACCAGGTGGATTATAAATATCCATTGGAGTAGGTATACCTGCGAATAAAATTCCAGAATAACTTGAGTTTTTAATATGTCCTCTATATGCACTGATTGTACCTGATGTTTGGCCACTACATATAATATTACCTCTGCCTCCACCTATTATATTATATAATTTATTTAATTGACTTGAACTATTACCACTTATAAGATTACTTTCGCCACCTATAATAGAAGACCATGCACTATTATTAATACTATGTACTCCTCCTCCAACAATACTACTTCCAGTACTACCTGTAATAACATTACCAATACCATTAACTACTGATGAATAATTTGATGTATTAATAGTATTAGCTGTACCAAGAGCAAAAGCAAAAGCACTGTTTACCGTATTCCCATGCCCAAGTGCTTTAATAGACCTGGTCCCACTATCTCCAGAAATGAATGGGGTAATAATATCTGTCTGAACATTAATTCCATCATTCCTTTCCAGATATGCATTCTGATTTATTGCTGTGGTTCCTGAATAAGTTGCTCCTGTTGTATATGTATCCCCTGATGAGAATCCACTAATATATGCTGTTAATGCTGAAAATGATCCTGTTAAAACAACTCCATCATTCCTTGTTAGTTCTAAATCAAAAAACTTATTTAAAGTTATACCAGTGACATATATATCTGAACAACAAAATCCAGTTACACTAAATGTGCCACCTGTATTATTTGTAAAAGTAGCAGTGCCACCTGTACTATTATATGTTCCACCTGTAACAAATACATCTGTTGTTGATAATCCTGAGATAACAATAGTAAAAGCAGAAAACTGATCGGTTCTATTTTGTCTTATAGTTATTGTTTGAGGACTTGTGTAAGTAAATCCAGTTACATACGTATCCGTAGCTCCTGTTGTAAATCCAGTTACATTAAATGTTCCTCCAGTATTATTAGTAAATGTAGCTATACCATTTGAATTGTTATATGTTCCGCCTGTTACAAAAGTATCATTAGTTGAAAATCCAGTTATTGTAACAGGTAAATTAACATTATCATTACGTCTTAAAGTTAATATTGCATTACTATATGTAATACCTGTTGTATAAACATCTGTATTACCATTACTTCCTGAAATTATAATTGTATCGCCACTAAGAAATACATTAGTACCACCTGCACCTGTAAATGTTCTGAAATTTAATGTACCATCATTAGCATTTGTTGTTTTATTAATAAAAAAACCTATTCCTATACCAACATTACTACCAGTAGTATCATTAATTTTTTGATTTAATATTTTCTGATTATCATCTAATTCCGCATGGGTTAAAGCAGTACCTTTAATTAATCTTAATGTCCACGGAGCTGGGATTGGTAAATATGGCATCTTATATTAAATCTAAGTATTTTAAATAAATATGTATATAACATTTTTAAACATATTATTATTTAATAAATATAACTTTTTGTTAAATTCCTATATTTATTATATATGAAATTAGTTGAAAGACATATTATAAAAAAAGGAAATGAACAATATAAAATTATTGATCATGCATGCTTCCTATCAAAAAATTTATATAATGCTGGACTATATCATATTAAACAGGAATTCTTAAAAAGTGGAAAATGGATAAGATATAATGATATGGATAAACATTTTAAATTATCCAATCAAACAGATTATAGAACTTTAACTAATAATACATCTCAGCAAATATTAATGTTACTAGATCAAAATTTAAAATCTTATTTTCAAGCAATTAAATCATGGAAAAGAGATAAAAAAAAATTTACTGGTTGTCCTGTATTTCCTAAATATAAAGATAAAATTAAAGGAAGAAATTTATTAGTTTATACTTATGTTCAGATAGGTTATAAAGATGGTTATATAACTTTTCCAAAAAAAGAAGGATTACAACAATTAAAAACTAATATTCCTTTTAATCAAATTAAACAAATACGAATAGTTCCGCAATCCAGTTGTTATGTTATTGAAGTAGTTTATAATATTCCAGATATTATTAAAGAAAATTATAACGAAAATTATCTTGCTATTGATTTAGGTATAAATAACTTAGCAACTTGCGTTACAACTAATAATCAGTCATTTCTAATTAATGGAAAACCTATTAAAGCTATCAATCAATATTATAATAAAAAATTAGCTTCATTAAAATCTAATTTAAAGAAAAATCATAATAAGAATTCATCTAATGCTACTAAACAATTAACATTTAAACGTAATAATAAAATACAAGATTACATGCATAAAAGCAGTAAAACTATTATTAATTATTGTTTAAAAAATAATATAGATAACATTATAATAGGAAAAAATGATGGATGGAAACAAGATATTAATATAGGGGATAAAAATAATCAAAATTTTGTCAGTATACCTTTTGACAAATTTATTAATCAATTAGAGTATAAAGGTATAAAATATGGACTTAAAGTAAAAACAATAAACGAGGCCTACACATCAAAGTGTTCTGCTTTGGACCTGGAATCCATACAAAAACATGATTCTTATAAAGGTAAAAGAATTAAAAGAGGATTGTTTAGAACAGCTAATAAAAGAATATTAAATGCTGATGTTAATGGAGCATTAAATATTATGAGGAAAGGAATCCAGAATGATGAATTCATTCATTTATCTGGTAGAGGGTTTGTGTATAACCCAGTTAAGATTAATCTTAACAAATAATTTAATTACATATCTAAAGAGTAACTTTTATTAATTACATCCGTTTAAAGATATAATGATAGATTTTAAAGAAAAATTAAAAGAGGTTTTATTAGTACAAACGCACACTTATGAAGAAGATAGAATGATTGACTATCTTTCAAAATGGTGCGAATCAAGAAATTATGATTATTCTGTTGATAATAACGGAAACATTTATGTAACTAAAGGTATATCAGAGTATTATCCATTGGTTTTAGCACATACAGACACAGTTCATCAGATAATCAATAATTTTAACGTTATTGAGGTTGAAAGAGAAGATCGTCAAGAAAATGTAAAAAGTGCATTTATTGCAATGAATGAAGATACTAATACTCAAACAGGTATCGGTGGTGATGATAAAGCTGGAATTTTTATTTGTTTGGAGTTAATTGAGAAATTAGACGTTGTTAAAGCATTTTTTCCTGTTTCTGAGGAAACTGGATGTCACGGAACAAGAAAATCAGATCCATCATTTTTTACTAATGTTGCTTATGCAATTCAATTTGATTCAACTGAAAACGATACATTAAGTGAATCTCTTATGGGAGTCGTTTTATTTGAACGTAATAGCGAATTCATTAATAAAGTAGAAGGAGTAATTTTGGAACATGGATTTACTGAATGGTTAGCACATCCTTATACGGATATAATGATATTAAAGCAAAAATATAACTTTGCTTGTCTTAACCTGGCTGCAGGTTATTACAAATATCATTCAAAGTTTGAATATGTTGTTATAGATGATGTAAAAAATGCAATTGAAGCTGGTGAGAAAATCATTAATACATTAGGTAATGAAAAATACTTATTTGAAGGAGATCATAAACCTATCCGTTATTTTAACGATTGAATAATCTCACCTACATTAAATAAATCAAAATCCTTATACGGATATTGTATTGGTAAACCAGTTATATCATAATTTTCCAAATACGATGAATGTAATGTATTGTAATATTCTTCTTTTTTAGATACTATGTTTTTATGAGTATTATATCCAAGGATGTCAGGATGATTACCGATCCACATAACAGTAGACGGTAAACCAAGTGCTGCGCATGCATGCTGTCCAAATGAATCAATAAGCAATCGTTTTTGAGAGAATAAAAAAGCAGCAAATAATTCTCTATTAGTTAGATTTAATATTTCGGTTCCTTCTATTGCTATCTGATCTGGCCGTCTTATTTGAAAAATGTGATAATCATTTTTAAAATGTTCTACAACTGATGTAGCATATGGGTAAAATATATCTCTGTACCATGAATATTTTAATTCCTGATTAGCTGCTCCACCATTACTTTGAATAATCATGATAGGTTTAGATCTTATCATTTTATTTCTAACAACTTCTATTTCTAATGGATTTAAAAATAAATTTGGTTTTTCATTATTATATTCAATTCCATAAAGTTTACACCATGTAATAATCATATGTTCTTTTTTAAGAATATAATTTTCTGAAAAATATGGTTCTTGTCTATAAACTTTTACATCTTTATTTTTAATATAATTCTCATAAAAATATGGAAGATTACCGAATTGATAAATTCTGTATATATTTGGATTATTAAGCCAAACATCAGCCCATCCACTGACTACAACAATTTTACGTTCTGGATCATTTTTTTTTAAAGCCTCAACAACAGCCGTGGCCAAAATATTTTTCCCCATTCCACCGTCAACATGGAATATAGCATATTTATCATCACTCATACTTTAAAAATAATCTACTATTGATTTAAAATCAACAACATGTGCCAGAAAAAATAGTTAATCCTGGTCTACAAGATCCGTAATTACACCAACAATCTATTAAATTATATCTGCTTTTGTCAATCATAAAATTATGATAAATTTCATCAGCAGTTAATGGTTTAACATAATATCTGAATTGAGATAATCCACCATCAAATGACCCAGCGAAATATTGTTCAATTAATAAATTTTCATCTAATACATCAGTTGTAGTAGTTCCAGTTGATCCGCTATATGTTAATGATTCATACAATCCAATTGCTCCTCCACCTAAACTAATATTAAACGGAACACCTATTTGTTTAGTATAATCAGTATTTAATTCTCTTGGAATAACCTCTTCAAAATCATTAACAATTAATGCAGGTCTTCCATTAACATAAAATGTTAAGGTTCCCATCCTGAAATCTATCTCATCTAGCCATAGCTTATTTAGGAGTATTGTTTCAGTCTCCTGAAGATTATTATATCCAAAAATTGTATCAATTCCAGGTGGAAAACTCATTGTTATAATATCATTCAGTCCGCCATAATTAAGCAGATCACAATCCTCAAAGTAGTATTTCCTTTTAAATTTAACAGTAACCGATACCCATGTTTCACCTGATGTTACTCCAGTTGTTCCAGAACATATTGGTTGATCTGAATATCTTTCATTTACTGTATACCCACTTTCAAATGTCATTCCGCTATTATCACATGTTCCTGTCGTTACGCAAGCACCTGTATAAGTTAATTTACGATATCCAATTCTTCTATCAGGTGTAAATCTAAATCCTAAGTTATTACTATAAATGTCAAGTTCAGGATCACCACTAACTGTTGGTGATAGTAAAACACCATTTGATGTAGTTATACCTGTTTCACCTGAGAATATATCCCAATATTTATTTTCTGATCTTGTTCCAACATAATAAAAGAATCCAGTATTTCCTGTAAATAAATCGTTTAATGTAGTTCCTGTACAAATATCATCATTTCTGAATTTAAGTAGAAAATCCAACGTCCATCCAAGATTAGGCCTGTTAGGAAGAACTTCATAATCATATCCAAATAATTTATAAAAACCTTGATAAAATCCACCATTTAAATTCATATATCTACCAGATGAATCGGTAGTAGCACTCATATTATATGCTATATTTTTAGAATAACCTGTAATTTGATGTAATTTTAGCTTTTTGTCATAAAATAATGGATTAAAAATAGTTGCACCTGTTAATGTATCCATCAAATATATGGTATTACCAGTCATTGATGAAAGTAGTCCATTATCTATACCTGTAAAATTAATATCAGTTATTGATATGCTGTCTCCACTACAATACGGTATACTTGTAGCTCCACACCATGCTATAAGACTTAATGCTGTGTTACCAGTATTATACTCACCACAGGTAATATTTAAATTCTGTGATGACCCACTATTATTAAAATCAATCCACGCACCTAATATCTTGTTATTATTATAACCTATAATTTGATTTGAGAAAATCACTTCACTGTTATAATCTTTTTCATCAGAAGCTAAGAAAAAATCATAATATGATGAATAATTAAGTTTTGCATCTATTTTATTGAAAAAATAGTTTAATAGATTTTGATTCATTGGTATATGATAAATATTGCAGATATTTATTAAAAAATTGTTCTGCGTGAAGAAATCAGATAAAGTTAAACCGAAAATTAAAAAGAAAAAAGAAGTCAAGGAGTTAGTTAATAGTGATGCAACATTAATAGGAAGTAAAATACCAATGAGTTATAATGTTAAAACGGTTACATCTAATCAAACAACTGATAAATATGTTAATCAAACAAGACAGAAAGTTGATCCATACACAACTGGCGGTGCATATAGAAATTTTTGGGTTGAAGCTGATTTAAGTGCGGAATTAGGATTTAATGAATTAGAGAAAGATGTAGATCCATCGAAAATAACTGCTAAAGATGCATTAGATGCTATTAAGAGTATGGGAGTTACTGATCCAGTTGAAATTGATGACAGATTAAATCATCTTGGGTTTAATCCAAAAAAAATAAATAATAAAAAAGCTAAAAAAAGATTAGTTGAAAAAGAAATTGGCGAGGAAGATATTATAACTAAAAGGAATATACCTGATGATATATTAAAAAGAAAAGATCTGCCTAATCTTATTATTAGACTTAAAATGAAAAAATTAATAGAAGCATTTAAATCTTATGAATTTAATGATAATGAAATAATAGATATATTTACAAAATATGTAAAAGATCCTAAAACTTTATTTAAAGATATAGATTAAATGGCTAATAGTAGTTTAACACACGTTATTTTTACTGTTCCTACTAATATTGTTAATATTATAAAACGTAATATAGGATGGTATGGTGGTACTGAGAATTTAGAAAGAGCAGAAGGTATAGTAAATAATCCTAATTTAACATATGAACAAACTAAGAGAATAAAAAATTGGTTTGATTACTGTGATAAACAATCAACAGCGTATAATCTTATTGGGGGATTACCAATGGAAACTTGGTTAAATAATACTTTAAATAGTCATAGACAATCCATAGAAAATGGTAAAAAAATAAAGTCTATTACATCACCAAAAAATGAATATTTAAAAACGCACGAAAAATCTAATGCATCATCCTATAAAAAAAATCCAAATATACCAAGGGTTGCTATAAAAGCAAGTCAGATAATGGCTAATAAAGTCACATATGAGGGTTTAATAAGAGAAGAAATTAAAGATAGAATAGGGTTATTAAAGATAATGCAAAATATGAAAATGATTGATATTATCAATATTCAATACATGTTTGGTTATAATGAAAAAAAATCACTTGAATTAATAAAATTATTTTTAGAAAATACAAAAGAATATAAAGGTCAAATTTATTTAGATAATGAAGATATAAGTTCAATAGGTAATTTAAGAAGGGTTGGATCTTTGTCTTTAACTAATACAAATATTACAAATTTAGGTAATTTAGAATATGTTAGTGGATTTTTAGATATAAGATTTACACCATTAGCAAAACATACAACTAAACAAGAAATAGAAAGAAAAATTACTGTACTTGGTAGAATTAGTGTATAGTTTATATTTATAATAAAAGATAATTATGGCAGAAAATACAATTGACCCATCAAGTCAAAAATTAACTGAAAATGCAATAACAGAAAGAACCAAGTTATTTGCTAAAAACACATATAAAGATGCTGAAGGTAATAAATATGGTCCAACCCATACTAACGCATTATCGGATGGAGATATAAAAGGAAAGGGTAATGGTGAATTTCTAAATGATTATAATTTTGAAAATACTGGTGGAAGTTTAGATATTTCAGCTAGAAAAGAAAATGTTAAAAATAACTTTTTTCAAGTTAATAAACCTTATTATGTTACTGATGGCGGTCAATAATATTGATTAATCTAACTATGAAATTACTTGAAATTTTTAATAATATACTAACTGAATCTGTGTCAGGACAACAAATTACTGATGCAATACGAAACAGATATTTAGTTAGAATGTATTATAAAGGTGATGAAACAATAGCAGCTGGATTTAGACATATTGAACCAGTTTGTTATGGAATATCAAAAGCAGGTAATCCAGTTGTTCGTGCTTGGCAGGTTTGGGGAAATTCAGATACTCCCGATAAAATTCCAGGATGGCGTTTATTCAGATTAGACAGAATGAGTCAATATTCATTATTTACAAGAACTGGTAAACCCCCAGTTCAATTTAATACTCAACGTCCATTATATAACCCAAATGGCGATAAAACAATGGCATCTGTTTATATAAATGCAAAATTTTAAGTTGATTGTTTTAAATAAAACGTTATAATTATTATTAAATACTGTTTATGACAACATTAGAAGAAAAATTATTAGCATCAAAAGCAATCATGCAAAAATTAGGTGATAATAAACCACCTAAAACAATTAAAAATAATAATCCAAGTAGCATAGCGTTAACGGAAGATATTGATGATGATAATGAAGAAGATTTTATGAAGAATATTCCATCCATGGAAAAAATGATTGAGAAAAAATATGATATGCCTAAATCAAACATATCTGAGGATGCTATTAAAAAATCAAGATTACCTGAGAATATAAAAAAATTAATGATAGAGCATCCTATACCAGATCCACCAATGGCTGGTAATTCACAATTTTCTGAGGAATTCCTAAATAAGATAGGAAAAAATATGCCATTGAAAGCAAAAAAACCTATTACAGAAAATAAACAAAATTCGAGTAGTGTTCAAAATCTAAAACAGATTATAGAAGAATCATTAAAAAAAATACTACCTCCAATGATAGATGAAAAAATAAAAGAGGTTATTGGTGAAGCTCAGGATATTAATGAAATTTTTGCTATACGAGTAGGTACTAAATTATTTACAGGTAAATTTACCAAAGTAAAAGATATTAATAAATAATGTCTGTTATAACAAACATTATATTGGTTGGTATGCTCGTTATAACAAACATTATAATAAAGGATTGATTATATGATATAATAGGATTATATTTTATCCTATATGGTAGATAAAATTAAAATTCTTGTATTAGCATCGGATAGAACAGGATGTTCTAAATTCAGAAGTGTTGATCCACACGTACAATTACAAAAACTATATCCAGATGATTTTTGGGTAGATATAGATTATTCACCTAAATTAGATGATGATGATTTTTTAAAACAATATCAGATTATCCATTATCACAGAAGTATGTCACCTAATTATGATTATTCTAATAAAGTTTCAGAACGACTTAAAAAATTAGGTATTATAGAAGTAATGGATTTAGATGACTATTGGCAACCAACAATGGATCATCCTGCTTATATGTTAATTAAAGAACAAAAAATAGATGAAAAAATAAAAGGTAATCTTAAGTTTGCTGATTATATAATAACAACAACTAAATTATTTGCTGATAAAATCAGACCATGGAATAAGAATGTAGTTGTTTTTGAAAATGGTATAGATCCAGAAGAAAAACAATTTATACCTAATCCAGAAAAAAATGATTTAATACGAATAGGATATCTTGCAGGTTCTTCACATTTAGCGGATATAGAACCATTAAGAGGAGTCGCAGGATTATTAGATAGTAATTGTAAAGGTAAATTTCAGATGATGTTATGTGGATTTGACACTCGTGGACAAGTATCACAAATCGATCAAGTAACAAAGGAAATTAAATCTAGACCAATTCAACCACATGAATCTGTATGGTATCAGTATGAAAAAATATTTACTGAAAATTATACAATATTAGATCCTAAGTACAAGGATTATTTAATGAAGTTTGATAAGAACCCTTATCCTGGTGAAGATAATATGCCTTATCGTAGAGTGTGGACAAAACCTATATCAACATATGCTAGTAATTACAATTTACTTGATATATCTTTGAGTCCACTTAAAGAACACATATTTAATTTTGCCAAATCACAATTAAAATTTATAGAAGGTGCTTTTCATAAAAAAGCAATTATTGCTCAAGCATTTGGTCCTTATTTAATTGATGGTATTCATGAAAAAAATTGTTTATTAGTTGAGACATCTAGAAATCATAAAGATTGGTACAAATCAATGAAAAAACTTATTGAAAATCCTAATATGATAAAAGATTTAGGTGAACAACTTTATGAAGATTTACATATAAAATACGATTTGCGTAATATCACAAAAAATCGTGCAGAATTTTATAAGACTATAATCTGAGTTAAAAATAGCATATACCTATATTTATTAATATGAGTATATTTAAAGATAATAGCAAAAGAGATCAATATATTATTGAACAATATAATAATGGATTAACAGTACAAGAAATAACAGATACTATTGATGTTTGTAATGTTGTTGTGTATAATACACTTAGAAATTTTAAAATTAAATTAAGAAAAAAAGAATTATTAAATGAATCATATTATCAATCTGTTGTAGATGATTATCTTCATTCAGATTTGGATACTAATGATATTAGTAAAAAATATAATATAAACATTGCTAAATTATATATTATTTTAAAAAAATTAAATATAATTAAAAATAGAAATGAAAAAGAGACTTTAAAAAAAATAGGAAGAAAAATGTCTTTAAAACAAAAGAAGAAACTATCCAAAATAGCAAAGAAAAGATTTGAAGATCCGAGAAATCATCCTTTATATGGGAAACCATGTTCAGAAGAAAGGAAAAGAAAAATATCCGCAGGAAATTTAGGTAGAAAATTATCTAATGAAGTAAATGCTGAAAGACTTAAAAAACAAACATTAACAAAAACTAAAAATGGAACATTAGGGAAAGGTGGACAATGTGCTTGGTATTTATATGATGGAATGAAATTCCAAGGAAGATATGAATTATTTTATTATTTAAAATATAAAAATGCTAAATTAATTAAAAATTTAAAACCAATACAAACACCTTATGGGTATTATTATCCTGATTTTAAAAATGGGAAAAATAAATATGTAGAAATAAAATCAACATATACTCTGAAATTAATGAATGAAGGTAAACAAGGTAAAAAAATAGATTGGATTAATAATAATACAAAAAATTCGATTAAAATATTCGTATTTCAAGATAATGATATTAAAAAAGAATTAAATCGATTAGGGTTTAATAAAAAAAAATTAAACGAAATAACTATTAGAAGTGAAAAGAATAAGTAGAAAAAGATTAATTGAATTTATTAATAAGAATTTTATTAAAATAAATAAAAAGTTAGATGCTATCGGATCTGATATAGATGCGTATAATAGTAAACATGATGGAAGTACTATATATAATGAAGATACATTAAAATGGCTTTTCAAAAAAGGTATAACTGAAGAATTACAAAATTGCCATGGCGAAATTGGTCGTTCTTGTAATGTTGGTTTTAATCCAACTGAACAAAAATATTATGGATGGAGTCATCGTGCCTTTCATGGTTTTGGTATAGGATCAGAATGTAAAAAGGGAAATTGTAGTTACGAACCAAAAAATAAAGAAGAATTTATAGAACAGATAATGAACTATAAACATGAATTCCATGATTCTACTTTTGAAGTTAAATCAGATGGTATTGAAGTTAAATCAGTTTTTAAAGGAGATCCTTTGGATAAATCACAAGATAAATTTATAGGTGAAGTTAGTAGTACATTTTATCATTATCCTGAAACATGGGGACGTGGTGAATATACAGCATTAACTTTAGAAGATGCTAAAGAAATGGCTTGCGCTTTTGCAAGAAGTGTAAGTTAGATTTGACTTATTAAAATTAATAAATTAAATTACTAAAAAAATCATAAAATTATGAATTACCAAGTTACAGTAGAATTTAAATCAGAGAATGTAGATAAGAACGGAAATGCTAAAGTTATTAAGTACAAATATATGGTTGATGCAGAATCAACATTTGAGGCTGAAAAACGAATTGCAGGATACCTACATGATTCAACCCAAGATTATGAAGTTGTTGGTGTTGTTAAAGCTAATATTGAAGGAATAGTACATCCTAAGACCACACCTCATGTTTACGAAACAAATTAATATTTTAATCGTATAATCAAACATGATTAATATAAATAATTTACTTTTTTTGGATATTGAAACTGTTGGTTTAGCCAAAGATTTCGATACACTTCAGTCAACTAAACCAGATTTAGCTTCTTTATGGAAAAAAAATGAAGTAACTTTAAAAAAATTTAATCCAGAAGATGTAGATATTCCTATCGAGGACTTATTTGCTAAAAGATGTGGATTATATCCAGAATTTTCAAAAATAGTATGTTTTTCATATGGCTTAATAAAAGGTGATAAAATTATAATTTCATCTTTCCATGGAAATGATGAACAATCTTTATTAAGATCAATTAATAAAGTATTAAATCGTGCTGCTGAAACTAATTTAGAAATGTGCGGACTTAATATTAAATTTTTTGATATTCCTTTTATCGGTAAAAGAATGTTCATGAATGGAATTAAACCAAGCGGTATTCTACCATCATACGATACTAAACCATGGGATGTTAAAGCTGTAGATATAAAAGATGTTTACACTTTTGGAACAAGTCGTGGATTATTCTCATTAGAAACTATTGCGGTTGTTATGGGACTTCCTAATCCAAAAGCAGGTGAAGTTAAAGCAAGTAGTGTTCATGACGCATATTGGAATAATGATGGATTAAATTCAATAAAAGAATATTGTGAAAAAGATGTGGATACAACTATCCAACTAATGATTAAATTAAATAATTTAACTTAAATTGAGTAACGAAATTAATAAATTAAATACATTAAAAAAACTATTAAATTTTGCCGAAAATTCTGATATAGATGAATTTAAAAAATTATCAGATGAATTAGAAAATTCTGATTATATCGATTTTAATAATAAATCTAATATAAAATTTATTAATAAATCTAATAATGCAGATCCAATATATAATCATGAAGGTGATAGTGGATTTGATTTAAGAGCATTTATAAATGAGCCGATAACTTTAAATAGATTTGATCGTATTCTAGTACCAACAGGACTTTATTTCGGTATCCCTAAAGGAATGGAAATGCAAGTTAGATCCAGAAGTGGACTTGCTATAAAGAATGGTATAATGGTTCTTAATTCGCCTGGAACAGTTGATCAGAGTTACGAAGGAGAAATTAAAGTTATATTAATTAATATGGGATCTGACCCATTTATTATTACAAATGGAGATAGAATAGCTCAAGGTGTATTTTGTGGTGTACTTGGAAGTCAATATATGACATTTGAGAAAACTGATGAAATTAAATCCATATCAACGAGAGGTGAAGGTGGATTTGGTTCTACTAATATTAGTTAGAAATAATTATTAAAAACCAGTTCATCAAACAAACATTGGATATCAAAACATCTGCATATTTTTCTAATTAAGTCAAAAATTACTTCATCACTAACATCAGCTAATCTAAGGTCAAGTTCAATATATAATCCACGAGAATTTTTATTTATTATCTTACCAAGATGACTTTCTACTCTTGTAAAATAATTTTTCATTGAAATTGCATCAATATCTTCATTAAAAATTTTTGATAATTGTTCCGTTGTTACATCAACGTAATAATTTATAGATTTAGTATCATCTATCATATTAACATAAGGATCTTCTGTTATTTGTTTTATTATTAAAGGGCAAAGATATGCAATTTCATCAAAAATAGTTGATTCTATTATTTTTATAAAAAATTGATGTTTTATATTTTGACTGTAGATATTATCTATGATATTGTACATTAAATCATATTCATGATTATCGCTGAACCATTGAAATAAAGTATAAATTTTAATTACTTTATCTTCATTAGTTAACTTAAGATTTGTAATAATTTGAATATATTCTCCAATATTATCAAGGTTAATTTTATTTATATCAATATCATCTGAATAATGAATAAATAATTCATCATAATTTTTATCTTTATTTCTATTAAAAAAATATAAAGTTTCAAGTTTACTTATAAATGATGTATCTGTATAACCTAAAAATTTTTCTACAGTAAATTCACTACTGTTAAAAATGTTAGTTTCTGTAATATTAAGTTTGTCCAAAATTCTTATTAGTCTAAGAATTTTTTTATCATCTTTATTATCGTTATATAATTCAATTAAGTTCATATAACAATTCTGTTAAATTTTCATTAAAATCTTTATTATCCCAATCAGGTGTCCATTGATCTGAAAATGGTGATCCAAGTTCTAAATAATCCTGACTAAAATCAATAATATGTTCATACGCTAAACAACCAAATAAATCCTTATTAATAACACAATGTTGTGCTATTAAATCATACATTTCATCATCATTAATATCAAAACTACTTATATCAATAGTCATTTTGCAACCATCATCATTTAATTCAATAACGTTACCTATTTTTTCCAATCCTTTTTTTATTGTATTATATTTACTTGAATAGTCATCACTTTCAAGAGCTCTGCCAACTGCAAGTTCAATAAGATTATCTATATCATTTTCTTTTATTAAATCTTCCATATCATCCAATGATATTTTCTTATAATTTCTTTTTGTTATTAAAACATCTTTCCCATTAATAAAAACAGATTGTCCTATTAGATGTTTTTTTATTATTTCTGTATTATTTTCATCTATACCATCTAATAAATGACTATCATAATAACCATAATCATTATAAGCCCATCTATCTGAGAAAAACCATGAAATATAATCAGTTTTAAATAATCTATCTAAATTATCAATAGTAAAATGTGTTTCATATGTTACACCTTTTAATTTAAAATAATAATCTCTTAATTCCGTTGAAAAATAATTTTGTATTAATGCTGTGTAAGTATATTCTGGTGATATGTCATATAAAGTATCAAGTAATCTTCTTGTAAAATTAGGATCTTCTGGAAAATTAACAAAATCAACATATTCTTCTAATTTCATATTATAACTATCACCACAATAATATTGAACTAATACAATTAATTTATCTGCTTTATCTTTATAAGATAAAAATGTATTTTTCATTATCACATCTTTTAATACTAATAATTCATGATAATGTAAATCATTAATAATAAAAGTTGACACATCCATTAAATCATTATTACTTATATGTAATGAATTATAATCATGTTTATCATTTTTGTTTAAAAAATATAAATTTATACGTGAGTTTATGTTATCATCATACCCAAGTTCTTTTAATGTATCAAACACATCATCATAATCAAAAGTATTTATTTTTTTGTCTAAATAAGTAAATAACTTACGATAAGGATTAGTTACTTGTTCCGTTAATAAAGATGAAAGTTTAATCATAAGTTATCTAACCTCCCTAATAATGTATCATTAAAATATTCTTTATCCATATTACCAGGATGAACTCCATGATGAAATGATCTTGTGTCAATACTAGGTAATTCTGAATTAGGTATATATTCTTTTAATTCAGTTAATAATTCATCTAATGATGTAGGTTGAACATCATCTTCAATCATTTGTAAAATATATTTTTTATTAATTTTGCTTAAATTAAAATTAATAACAATATTTTGATCATTATCAAAATCAAATGGTCCAAAGAAATCTGTTATTTCTGTTTTAATTTGTTCATAAATAAAATGAAAATCAGCATCTCCTTCTGCTTGAATATGAGCTTCTTCAATAGCATATTTTAAATCAGAACATTCACTATCTATTATATTATAAAGTTGATCATCTGTTAAAGATTTATCGGTAGTTTGAATATAACTATCTGAATTAACATCATAATATTCTGAAGTACATAAAGGTAATAATTCTCGTAATTTTGATTTATTATCATCATCTATATCACTCCACATATAATTGTCTAATTCATCAACATCACTCCATAAATCTTGCCATCCATAATCACCTTCAAGTGCCTTAATTATTAGATTTTGATAATAATCTTCATTATTTTTAAAAAAATCTGCTATTTCTGATGGTGTAAAAACAATTTTTCCTGATTTTGGATATAAATCTAATTCTTTTGCTAATTTAGGATTAAAATTATCATTACTCATATACCTTTTTAAAAATATTGATTTTATACTATTACTTAAATTAATTCTATTAAATGAATAAAAATACTTCCATAATTTATACAAATAATTATTATCTTTATCTGATAATGCATTTTTGATAACGTCACTAAAAATATAATTGCTATGCCGTGTTAAAAATCTAGCAATTATCTCAACATCTGATATGTTTTTATAATTATTTAAAGTATAATCTAATGCATCTTTAACAAGAGTAGATAAACCATAATCAGGAAAAAAAGATATTTCTCTTATTACTTTTTTACCTTCTTTATATATTCTTGAATCATTATTTAAATATAAATTTAAAAGAATAGTAATTTTAAAAATAGGTAGTCCATTTTCTTTTAAATGATGATACATTTTATTTAAATGACTTTCATCTCTTTCTAAATGTTTTTTAACAAAATAATTTAACATCTTAGCTTCATTGCCACTAAGAGGAGTTGTACTCAATTTAAATCCTTCTGTTAATATTTCTTTAAATGTTATCATTTATATTTTTTCTTTTCCTTCATCTATGGATTTAAGTATAAAATCTGGTATTTCATGTCCAGACATACCGCTATAATCGTCAAGAAGACCTTCATCTGTTTTAATCATATAAAGTGATTTACCACTATTAAATGATATTCTTGTTTTCATCATTTGAATAGTAATTAAATCAGCTAAATCATAAATGTTAAGTTTATTAAGTTTTTCTATATCTAATTTCTTTTTATATAATATTTCACCATCACTATCTTTTTTATCTGTTGGTATGGATGAATAATCTGCTATAAAAAAATAAGTCGAACTTTCATTTTTTGTTTTTGCATTATTAAAATTACCACTACTATCATAATTTATAACATAAAGAAAAGCTATTTCTTTAGAATCATTTTCTGGATAATAATCAGATATATATTGTTCAATATCCCTTAAAGAACTTTTATCCGTAAATCCTCGTTTAAATAAATGCTTAAGTATTTTTTGTATCCTATTAGGTTCAAATTCTCTCATACTACTATAAATAGATGATAAATTTGATTGTTTAATTAACAATTAATTTAGATAATTCTGTCTTTATTATCTTTAAAATATTGTTTGATTCTTCTATTTTAGCCAATTTAGTATAATATTTTGGATCTTCCCATAAATGATCCTTGGCTATTTCAGAAGCAATACTATCTGATGTAGTATGTTCAGCTTCTATTTTTATACCTTTATTAAGTTGTTTTTTAATATGTTCTAAAGGAACATTGTGGTGATTTGCTATATCATTTAAGGTTTTTCCTTTTGCTAAACCACCTGGTATTTTATCTTTCATAAGATAAATTATAAGATATTACTTCTTCTTAGATTTAATGTTTAAATCTTTTGTCTTTTTAGCTTTTTTGGCTTCAGTAACGAAGCTCTCAACTAATCTAATCAGTTGAGATTCAGAAACAAGAATTTTTCTTTTCATTATTTGGAATTTTGTTCTTCCTTCATTACTCTGTCAACGATCTTAGCTAAATCAGATTCAGTTAACTTCACAACTTTTTTTCTTGGTTGTTCTGTAATTTTCTTTTCTGTTTTTGCTTGTTTTACAACTCTTTCAATCATTGAAATCAATTCTGATTCGGTTAATCTGATTTTAGACATTTATTATTCTTTTCATATAAATATGTTCAGTTCAATAAAAGTTAAAATTATTATTGAAATATACCTAATTTTTAATTACTATTATACTATGATAAGTATAATATGCTCAACTCGTGAAATAGATAAAGGTTTTAAATTTCATGTTTTAAAGACCTGTGGTGTCAAAGATGCCGAATTTTTATTTTATGAAAATAAAAATCAATGGTCATTAACTGAAATCTATAATAAAGGCTTAAATGATGCAAAATATGATAAAATCGTATTTTTACATAATGATATCCATATCGAAACTAATGGTTGGGGATATAAATTATTAAAACATTATGAAAAAAACCCAGGACATGGTATTTTAGGCGTTGCAGGAACAAAATATATGGCAAACACTGGAAAATGGTGGGAAGATAGAAGACAAATGTATGGCAGAGTTAAACACACACATGAAGAAAAATCATGGTTAACTTCATATAGTCCAGATCTTGGTAATGATATTGAAAATGTAGTTGCTGTTGATGGTGTATTCTTTTCAGTTGATAGAAAAAATTTAAAAGCTAAGTTTGATGAGTCATTTAAAGGATACCATTTTTATGATATATCATTTTGTGTGGAAAATTTTATAAATGGTGTAAAAATAGGTGTTCATACAAATATAAGAATAAATCATATGTCAATTGGAGCAACTAATGAAATGTGGGAAGCATCAAGAGTACAATTTATTGAAAAATACAAAAATAATCTTCCATTAAAGGTTAATAAAGAATTTGGAAAACATATTAAAATGAAAGTTTTAATATCCTGTCTTAATTTCAATGGATTTACTGGATCTGAAATGTATGTTTATGAGCTAGCTAAGGAATTAATAAAACAAGGATGTGATGTTAGCGTATGTTCAAATATAGGTAATCCATTAGCCAAATTAGCATTAAAAGCAGGAATAAAATTATATACCTTTGCAGAACCACCTGGATTTAAAGTAGGTGATGGAAAATGGGGAATGAAATCACCTGATGGAAAAACTGTTATAAGTACAAAAGATATGCTATATCAAATATCTATTCCTGATTTTGATATTATTCATTTAAATCATAAACCCGTCACTGAGCATTTTCTTAAATTATACCCAACGACACCTGTAATTTGTGGTATTCATTCTGAAATTATTGATTTGGAACATCCAGTTATACATGAAAATATAAAAAAATATATTGCAATAAGGCCTGAAATTAAAGAATTTTTGATAAAAGATTTTAATATACCAGAAAATAAAATTGATGTTATATATAATCCTATTGATTATAGTAGATTTAAACCATTACCTAATAATCAAAAAAGAGAAAATAAAAGAATATTATTTGTTGGGACATTAGATTATTTACGCAAAAATACAATAATGAATCTAATAGAAACAACTAAAGTAAATAATGAGGAATTGTGGGTTGTTGGAAATAATACTGGTGATTATTTGGATTTAATTACAAGTCAGAAACATGTTAAATATTTTCCATCTACATTTGATGTAGAAAAATATATTAACCAATGTGATGAAGTAGCGTCTATTTTATTAGGTAGGACAGCTATTGAGGGATGGTTATGCGGAAAAAATGTTTGGATATATGATGTTGATAGTTCTGGAAATATTAATAATAAAAAATTATATGATGTTCCAGAAGATGTTGATAAATTCAGATCTGATAATGTCACCAAACAAATAATTGAAGAATATAAAACAGTTATAAATCAATGAAAACAGTTATAAGTGTTGTGGGGATCAGGCCTGATATGATTAGAATGTCTGAAATATTTAAAAAATTAGATGAAAATTTTAATCACATTTTAATACATAGCGGACAACATTATAGTACTTTATTATCTGACATATTCTTTCAAGATCTTGATATTCGTAAACCAGATTACAATTTAGGAATAGGAGGTCCAGGTAAGGAACATTTTCATCAAACTGCTGAATTGTCTATCAAATTAGTAGAACTAATAAGAAATGATAAATTAAATCCAGATTTAATTATATTTTTAGGCGATTCTAATTCTGTTGTTTCTTCTGTTGCTTTGAAAAAAGAGGGATATAAAATTGCTCATATAGAAGCAGGTATGAGATCTGGTGATAAAAGAATGTTAGAAGAAATAAATAGAATAGTATGTGATAATTGTAGTGATTTTTTATTTGTTTATCATGATAATTATAAAAATAAATTAGCTAAAGAAAATATTATTAATGGTGTTCATGTTGTTGGAAATACTATTGTTGAGGTGGTAAATAAATACATACCAACAGAATCTAAATTAAATAATAAAATAGTGTTAGATATACATAGACCTGAAAATTTTTTATCTAAAAATAGATTACAAAATATTATATCATATACTAATGATGTATTAAAAGTATATAATTTGCCACTATATATGCTTGGGTTTTCAAGAACGATTGATAAAATAAAAGAATTTAACATCAATTTAGGGGATATACAAGTTATAGATTTATTATCTTTTAAAGAATATATAAATTTTATATATCACTCTAAATTTTTAATTTCTGATAGTGGAACAGCGCAAGAAGAACCAGCTCTATTAAATGTTCCTGTAATTGTACCAAGAGATTTTACTGAAAGACCTGAATCACTAGAAAATAATTGTTCTTTTATGTTAGATGTAAATAGCAGTTTTAATGAATCATGGACTAAAAGTATTATATGGATGAATTTAGATTATAAAAATTATAATACATTATGGCTAGGTGATGGGACTACATCTGATAGAATAATTAATATTTTAAAAGAACAATTATGAAAATTTCAATAGCAACTTCTTATTATAATAGAAAACCCCAATTTATTAATACTTTAAAAACAATTCAAAAATCCAAACAGATTGATAATGTTGAGTTAATTGTTGTTGATGATTGTTCTGATGATGAACATAGACTGGATGATATTCCACAACAATTTTCATTTGTTAAAGTAATAAGATTAGAATCAAAAGACAGGTGGTATACAAATCCATGTGTTCCATTTAATAAAGCAATTAAAGAGGCGAGTGGCGATGTTATTATATTACAAAATCCAGAATGTCTGCATGTTGGTGATATTTTATCAGATGTGGTTAATTCAATAAATGATGACAATTATATAGCATATGGGGTTTATTCTATTAATAAATCAATAACCGATAGTATATATGATTTGCCATATAATGATGATCGAATTTTTGATATGATAAAAGCACAGATTAAACCCATGAATAATATTAATTATGTTAGCGAAGGACAATCTTGTTGGTATAATCATTCTGTATATAGACCTGCTGCGTATCATTTTGTTTCCGCTATATCAAAAAAAAATATGGATATTTTAAATGGATTTGATGAAAGATATGCTAATGGAATCGGATTTGATGATGATGAATTTTTATTTAGAATAAAATTAAATAAATTAAATATTGAAATTCATGATAATCCATTTGCATTACATCAGTGGCATTATAGTGAGAATAATTTTTTTGCTAAATCGCCTAATATAAATGAGGCGATAATAAAGAATCAAACTTTATTTAATAATATCACAAAAAATTTGAAAATACCTCATGTTGAGTAATATCCCAAAAGTAATGCATTTTTATTGGGGTAAAAGTAACATGTCGTATTTGCAATATATGACTATTATTAGTTTTAATAAATTTAACTCTGATTGGGAAATAATAATTCACGAACCAAAAAAAAGATTTGACGAAATTACTTGGAATACTGATGAACAAAAAATAAAATATGAAGGTAAAGATTATTATGAACAGCTTAAACAATTATCGTTTGTTAAATTTAAAGAAGTAGATTTTAATGAAATTGGATTTAAGGAAGATGTTCCTGATATATTTAAATCAGATTATTTAAGATGGTATTTGTTAAGTACTGTTGTTATGTGTAAGTGTTCCGTTCATCGTTCAAATCAACATTTCGGTTGAAAATTTTAAAAGAAAAAACCACCCACTTTTTATTTCAATAAAGATTTATTAAATATCAAAATATTATCACCATTCATATATCCATTATACCCTTTTGAACTTAAAAACAATATAAAATCATCTGTTGGTTCATACTTATATTCATCATAATCACCATTTTCATCAAATTCATCAACTAAACTTTCCCAATCAATATAATATTCAGTATCTAAAATATTTAGGTTTTTTGGTAATTTATATTCCTTAACATTACCATACTCATTCGCAAAATCATAATCATAAGTAACCCAAATTGAGTTTCTTGGTGATATATCATTCACATCAATAGGTTGTCCTCTATATACAATGTCGTAATTTTGTGTATTTTCATTCAAAAATTCTCGTATTTTTGTTTTAATAAATTGTTTCAAATCTTTCATTGTTTTCTTTTATATATAAATATTAAGATTTTAAAATCCCACCCT
>Ga0315294_10001999_pt1 | contig 22371 bp, 20 predicted proteins | sample YL17G13_40_MG_FD_203626 | JGI IMG/M metagenome (GOLD analysis project Ga0315294, IMG submission 203626) | Sediment microbial communities from Yellowstone Lake, YNP, Wyoming, USA - YL17G13_40 | ecosystem: Environmental > Aquatic > Freshwater > Lake > Sediment | place: USA: Wyoming | collected...
TATGTCGTGTCGCGAAATCTGAAGCTCACGGCGATGATCTCGTTTCCGGTAAACACGCCGCCGCCCTTGGCGGATCTTATGCCTTCCATGCCGCCCGGATTCCCGACGCCCAACGCGAAATACTCGATGACGCCGATTCGGCCTATGTTCACTGTCAGCCAGCCATCATCGGGGCCTTTGAAACAGCTCCCGTTCGTGAATGTGAAGCTTTGGTCGCCCACGGTCACACTAGCAGTGGCGGGGCCTGGGAATGTGGGAGTCAGCGGGGTACCCCCTGGTATCTGCGTTGGAGTTACCTCAGCACGTTGCGTGGGGGTCGCCGCGGTCGGTCGCGCTGGCGTCTGCGTGGGAGTTGCCTCAACCGTTTGCGCTGGCGTTTGCGTTGCCTTCTCCTCGCCGCCGCCACCACAGGCGACAAAGGCGACGAGAAGTAGCGGGAGGACGACGATCGTCAAAAGCGTCCTTGTTCGTGACATTCAATACCTCCGCCGCGACAACGATCAGCACTTGAAGGAGCCGGACATCGGTTCTCCCTCAAGGGTATTCCCGACGAACTCTCCCCCCTTGAGGTCGGCGTCCAACGTCACTCTGCATGCCTCGTCAATGGCTCTAGCGTAGGACTTGCCGCCAACCGTAGCGCTCACCACGCCGCAATCCTGTCCGGCGAACTCGCCGCCGTCCTTGGCAAGCTTTCTGCCTGCCGGTTCCGCCGGATCCGCTCCGACGAGCAGGCTGAAGTAATCGCCGCTGCCGACTTGGCCTATATTCACCGCCAGCCAGCCATCATCGGGGCCGAGGTCACATCTCCCGTTCTCGAATGTGAAGGTCTGGTCGCCCACGGTCACAGTGGCTGTGGCGCTGCCTGAGAATTGGGGATTCGCCGGTGTAATCCCGGCACTCTGTGTGGGGGTTGCCGTGTTCGGCCTTCCCGGCGTTTGCGTTGCCTTCTCCTCGCCGTCGCCACCACAGGCGGCAAAGGCGACGAATAGCAGCGGGAGGACGACCATCGCCAAGAGCGTCCATGTTCGTGACATTCAATACCTCCTCCGGGATCACAATCAGCACTGGAAGGAGCCGGATATCGGGTCTCCCTGTAGGGTAGCCCCTTCGAACTCCCCTGATTTGAGGTCGGCGGCCAAGGTCACCTTGTTTCCCGCGGCGGCAGCGCTGGTACCACCCATAAGGAAGGTGCTGTCGCCCTGTTCTACGGTGAGGGCGATCTCGCCGTCGGTAAACACGCCGCCGCCGCTGACAGGTCTTGCTCCTCCTGGGGCCGACGGATTCGCTCCAACGAGCAACCCGAAGTACTCGCCACCGCCGGCTTGGCCTATATTCACTGCCAGCCAGGTGTTATCCGGGGCGATGTCACACTTCCCGTTCGTGAAGGTGAAGCTCTGGCCGCCGACCGTCACGCTGGCTGTGGCGCTGCCTGAGAATTGGGGATTCGCCGGTGTAATCCCGGCACTCTGTGTGGGGGTTGCCGTGTTCGGCCTTCCCGGCGTTTGCGTTGCCTTCTCCTCGCCGTCGCCACCACAGGCGGCAAAGGCGACGAAAAGCAGCGGGAGGACGGCCATCGTCAAGAGCGTCCATGTTCGTGACATTCAATACCTCCTCCGGGACCACCTGGGTGAATCTGGCGAGGGCTGAGAACGGTGCCCCACGCCGAACAAGGCCCATTATTGGTGCAACTGTAGATTCGGTCAAGCGCCCAGCGGGGGGTGAAAGACGGTGGGAACGGGATCCAAGAGGGACGCTCTGTGCTCAACAGGTGGTTGCGCTCATGGTATAATAAGATAGATTCGTCGGATCCCTGTGGGGACGAAAGGGTTCGACAGGGAAGGTTGAATCTGGATTGCAGGCCGAGGTAGCCATCGCCCTCGTAAAACAGGTGGCAAAAAGTAACTGGCGAATCTGAGTTCGCTCTGGCTGCCTAATTTAGGCAGGCCACGTCGACCCTGACCTCTCCTCGATGGGTTGGGGATCGGCGCCATAATGTCGAGGTGCGGCAGCTCCGACGCCGATAAGGGCTGTCAAAGAGACATCGGCTGGCCCGGCGATACTCCGTCGGCGGAGGTACGGCGGGCGAGAACAAAACGCCGACTAAGCCTGTAGGATATTCAGGGTGGCCTTCTTCTGGACGGGGAGTTCGATTCTCCCCCGTCTCCACCACCCAAACGCCCTTTCCCGTATCTGAATCAGACCCCCTCGGGGGTCTGATTCCTGCGTTTGACAGCAGTTTTGACAGCAACCCGCGTCACCGCCCCCGTGCGAAGAGCCTGTCCATAGCGTCGGCGGCCTGCTGCTGCATCCCTGGCAGCACGTGGGAGTGGGTTCGGAGCGTGGTGGTGATATCGGCGTGGCCCAGCATCTCCGAGGCCACCTTGACCGGCACCCCCTGAGACATTAAGAGCGTGGCAGCCGTATGGCGCAGGTCGTGGAAGCGGATGTGGGGGAGATCGGCCCGCTCTAGCAGCCGGGCAAAGGCCCGCTGGCGGAAGTTGTTGCCGTCCAGGGGGCGGCCTCGTTCGCTGGTGAATACCAGATCGTGGTCTTCCCATAGGTTCGCAGCGTGTAGCCGGGCCCCTAGCTGCAGTCGGCGGTGTCGGCGCAAGGCAGCGACCGCCATGGCCGACAGGTGAACCTCGCGCCTGGATCGCGCGGTCTTGGGCTCGGCAAGCATTACCTTGCCATCGGCCATCCCCTGATAGGTGGCCGTGACTCGCAACCTTGCCGCATTCAGATCAACATCGTGCCAGCGGAGGGCCTGAATCTCACCCAGGCGGAGGCCACAGGTGACGGCGATGACGATGACGGCTTCTAACCGCTCACCGGTGGCCGCTTCCAAGAGGCGGCCGGCCTCCTCAGGCGTCAAGGTGCGCATCTCAGGCGTGGATCGCCGTGGCGCCGTCACCAGATCGGCCACGTTGCGCACCACAAGCCCCCAGCGCGTGGCCTGATCCAGAGCCTTGTGGAGAACCCCATGTATAAGCTGGACGGAGGTTCTGGACAGGCCCGCATCCAGGCGGTGGGCATAGGCGGCCTGGACCTGCCCAGGGGCCAGCCTTGCCAGGCGGATGGCGCCAACCTCAGGGATGATGTGGAGCCGACACAAGTCTTCATAGCGCCGGTAAGACTCTGGCCGCAAGGATGGCCGGACGGCCTCTAGCCACTGCCCGAGATACTGCCCGACTGTCAGACGCTCGGCCACGACGGGGAGGCCATCAGCACGAGCCTTTAGCGCTAAGGTTAGCTTGTGGCCGACTTCCTCCCTGCTACTGCCGTAAAAAGACTTGCGCTTGCCCCCGGGCAGGCTGAGGCTTCCGCACCATCGGCCGTCCGCCCTCTTGTAGATAGAGCCCTCATTGTTCGCTCTACGCCTTGACATTGCTGACCTCCCTAGAGCCGGATCTCTAGTCCTCCATAATCGGGGTGCAATAGACGCCGGACTGCCTGTGTACAGTCGCGACCGAAATTCGTTTCCCTCTTGTATTTCCAGTTGGGATACTCCTTGTTCCAGGCGGCCATGCGCTCGCGCAGAGTCTCGCCAGCTGGCCGTGCGGCGGCGAAGGTAGCCAGGCGCAGATGTTTCGCGGTCAGTTCGCGGTGTCGCCCCTCTAGTATCCTGCCCCGCATGCGCCGGTAATGGTTGGCCACCTCCCGCGGCGAGAGGGCAGGATCGATAGTGAGCGAGATCCGCGCGGTGGTTGTGTAGCTAAAGGGCACCGAAGCTCTAGTCTCGATAGAGGGCATGAAAGGGACTTCACCTGTTAGGACGAAGTTCGTCGCCGCAGCTTCGTCCCATCCATAGAATCTTGCCAGGCTTTGGCTCAGTTGGCGAAGCCGGTCCAGCACGCCCCCTTCGGCAGTCGGGACCTCGCCTGTGGGGTCTTCCTCCACCTCGTCCACACCGTATCTGAGGTAGCTCAGGTAGCGCTTGTGAACCAAGATCGCCGGCGTCTTCTCCGAGATCGTCAACGGCGGCTCAGTCGTGGCGAATGTAAATGTAGGAGACAACCTGACCTCATATCCGGTCGGAAGCGCCACCGTGAGCCACCTGCTGGGTGGTCCGTCCTCCTTCGCTTGGCGCGCGATCCACCTGTCAACGTCCTGCGGCTTCATCAGAGAGCCGCCTAGCTCCTCCTCACGGAAAGAGCGAACCTCTTTGTCTTCTGCTGCTTCGGCGGCCAGGAGGCGTGACACCACCTCCTGGCGCGCTGGCGCGGTCTCAGCGGGCTTCGCTCGCTTTCCTGACGCCAGCATGCGCGGCACCATGGTCCTTGCTGTGGTAGGGCCTCCCCAGGCGCGCTCGTGAGCGCGCACGTGTTTCGCGAGTCCATGGATAGTCATCGCCCCCACACCGACGTCACGCACCCAGCCGCGTTCGACAAGGAAGTCCCAGGCGGCTTCTGGAAGAGTCCGGTCCAACTCACGTTCAAGCTCTCTTCTGATGTCGTCTGGGTTTATCATTTTATCAGCACACTATCATCGTATGATACTCTTAGATCATAGCACACCCAAACAGGTATTGCAACACAGGAGGAGCCAAAATGGACAAGAAACTAGTCACTGTGGCTGAGGCCGCTCTGATCATGCAGGTCTCTAGAGCACTCCTCTATCAGAAGGTAATGAGCGGGGAGATTCCTAGTATCAAGATTGGGCGAGCTCGGCGTATTCCCATGGCAGCAATCGACGAGTTCATTGCGCGGGGACTCTAAGAGGACGCGACAAGCGGCTCGCCTAGGCCTTGGATCTAGCGGTCGTGCCGTGAATGATGCGGGGCGGATTGATCCCGCGCGGATCGCGGACCTGACTCACCTGGACCGCTTCCCTCTCAATGATGTCGGCAACGCGGCCGTCTTCGCCCACCTCTACGCGGACCAAGTTCGATTCGTTCACCAGGGCGCCGCCGGTGGACATGGCGCCGGGCATTGGCACATTTGGGATGGCGTCCGGTGGCGCCAAGATGACACTCAACAGGTCGTGTCGCTAGCGTCGGAGGTTTGGCGAGCGAGAAGCAGCGCAGCAGCGAAGGCCAAAGACCCCAGGGAGGCTCCCGAAGCCCTCAAGTGGGCGGCTGCTAGCGCGAACCACTACAGGATTAGGGTCATGTTGGATCTAGCTCGCAGTCGAGCACCCATCGCTCTGCCAGCCAGGACCCTTGATCAAGATGCCTGGCTCCTATGTGTCAGGAACGGAGTAACCGACTTGCGAACGGGCGCTTTCCGTCAATCGACACCGAGCGATCTCCTCGCCATGCAGGCGGGAGCAGTCTATGAGGCCAACGCCGGATGCCCCGTATGGCTTCGATTTCTCAACGAGATCTTCAAGGGTGACGTAGAGATAATCGAGTTTGTCCAGCGGCTGGTGGGCTACAGCCTTACCGGTGTCCCTGCCGACCATATCGTTGTCTGCTTCGGGACTGGCCGCAACGGCAAGAGCACCCTCATCAGCACGATCCAGAACCTCCTGGATGACTATGCCGCTCAGACTCAGGTCGCGACTCTCAGGCTCCAGCGGGCCGAAACCATACGGAACGATCTCGCCAGGCTGTTTGGAAAGCGCTTTGTGGGTGCGCTTGAGCAGACCCAGGGGGCGCGACTAGACGAGGGGCTCGTAAAGCAGGTCACAGGAGGCGATCGCCTAGTGGCGCGGCGTCTGTACCAGGAGTATGACGAGCAGGTGCCGACCTTCAAGCTCTGGCTGGGGGTTAATCACAGGCCCCGGATCAGGGATACTAGCCAGGCGATGTGGGAGCGCGTGTTCCTGATCCCATTCGAGGCTTTTTTCCCCAGGGAGGCGGCCGATCCGGATATGCGGGAGAAGCTGAGGGCGGAGCTAGCGGGAATCTTGAACTGGGCGATCGAGGGTTGCCTCGCCTGGCAGCAGCGAGGGCTCGCCCCGCCACTATCAGTCAGGGCGGCCACCGACCAATACCGTCAGGAAAGCGACGTGATCGCCAGGTTTGTCGCCGATGAGTGCACCGTTGGCGAGAGCCAGTCGGTGGGTGCCACCGTCCTCTATGAGGCCTATGTGACATGGTGCGCGAAGAACACCGAAAGTCCGCTGAGCCAGACCGCTTTCGGCACGGCCATGGCTGAGCAGGGATACGAGAAGTCGAACCGGACGGGGCGGGTAGTCTACCACGGGATAGGATTGCAGGTGAAGCTTTGACGCTGACTGAGAGTACTGACAGTCTTGATAGTTGCTGCGAGAATCGTCTAATAACAGAACTCTATGTGAGCTACTCGCTCTACTGTCAGAACTCTCAGACTCTCAGTTCTCCGCAGAGACGCGCAATTTCCAAGCTACGATCTGTCCACAGGGGCTCATCTGCTAACGTTGCTTAGCTAATATCAGACAGGGTGGACCTGTGTGGCCATGAGTGGACAAGCGCTCACGCATAGAGTAGTCAGTCTGGCCCTGAAGCAGTTGACAACGTCAAGCTCTCGCCAGGCTGACCCCAAGGCACTGCTCAGGAAGTCAGGCTCTCGTGCGCCAGCGCGCATGGAAAGGCCTGTAGCATAGTCCAGCAAGACATACGCTTCGCCGAAGCTCAACCGCACGAGTCTCAGCAGCAGGGGTCTGCTGCGGCAAAGTCCCTTGCCAACCCTCGCGGCTGCGAGTTAGGATGGGGCCGTGGCAAAGAAGCGAGCTTCCCCTCGGCCTAAATCGCCTGAACCAGCGAGGGATTCAGGCCGTCGTCAGTTGTTCATGGCGAAACTGCTCTGCGTCCGCGGCGACGCCGCAGCGTCGTCCGGGGCGGTGGTGGATCGCGTGGTGGGAGTTCTGCTGCTCGAAAAGGCCGTAGAGACAGCGCTCAACGCCATCGTAGATAAGTTTGGCGGCGGCCCGGGCGAGCCGACGTTTGCCTCCCTCTGGAAAGCCGCGCAGGGCCTGGTAGCCAAGCACATAGGATGGGAGCTGCCGTTTAAGGCAGGCGTAGACCACATCCACCACCTGCGGACCGGCGTACAACACCACGGGCTGGTTCCGTCCCGAGAGGATGGGGGCAGGGCCGCGGCCGCGGCGTATGAGTTCACGCGTGAGATGGCCTCGCAGGTCTTTAATGTGGACGTGGACGCTTTGGCGCTCCCTGAAATCGTCAGCGACGAGAATGTGGCGAAAGCGTTGTCTGAGGCGTCCGCTCTTCTGGAGAAGGGCGACAATTGGGGCAGCGTCCAGACGGACGCACGGGCGTTCGACCAGCTATTGTCGGTGATTGAAGCTGCCGAGGCCGTTAGGCTGGGGGCACACGTGCCGGATTCGGACGTGCGATCGTTCCTTCATGATCAGGGGATGGACTTGTCCGGCATGGGGTTGACCCCGCTCCAAGTGGCGATGCTTAGGACAGACCCCCTACGAACCCATTTTTCCCCAGACCAATCGCGCGCACTCCGAGCTCTCCGGCGAGTGCTGGTAGAAGTGGCGACGGCGCTTCTCCTGGGTGTGGAGCTCCCTGCCTTGCGACGGTTTCGAGCTCTAGCGCTTAGGCCCGCGGACCAAGTGACCCGGGAAGATGCGGTGTTCGCTCTGAACTTTGCGCTCGACTGTGCACTGAGGTCTGAGCCTGGCCCGTCGTAAGGGACGCTCGCAGAGCGCCAGGCGACCGCCTAGGGATCATCGGCTCCCTGCAGGCTGCCTGTCCTACTGCTGGCCAACGCTATCGTGTGGTTCGTCACCGTGGCGAGGCATGAAGCTAGCGGGCAAACACCAGAGGGGGTCACGGCTCCGAGGAGAAAGCCGAAGGGCCTTCCGCGCCCGCTTGACAAGTTACCATCGATCGTGCATCATACGAGCGCTGCTATCCCTCACAGCGTGTAGTGCGGCTTGGATTGAAGATAAGGGCCAACGTGCGACCCGGCTCTCGCGTTCACAGCCCCGGAGGTGACGAAATGGACGGACTGCGGATCTGCTTGCGTGGCCTTCTCATAGCGGGGGTGGCTGCTCTGTGTTTGCTGGCTGGCGGCGCCAACCAGGGAGCCCAAGCCCAAGGCGGGTCAGGGCTTGACCCCAACGTCGTCGGCATCGACGTGGACCCCTACGGTGATGTGGCGAACACGAAAACCAGCCTGGGGTCTATCGAGAGGTGCATAGAGGTCGGCGGCGTCGGCTCCACCTTCGATATCGACGTGTTCCTGGACGACGTGCCCTTCTCCAGCGGGTCCTACCATAATCTGGGTGGCTACGAGTACAGGATGCTGTATGACAACAGCAAACTGCAGGTGACCACCACCAATCACAACGGCCTGATGGCAACGCAAGGCGGCGTCGGCGTGTCCGATCTGAGCGATTGTTCGTCACTCCCGGGGGCCTCGCCCTGCCCGGACGTTGATGGGTCGCTGTACACCGGCGTCGTTGGCTTGGGGGCCGGGGCACAGGCTGAGCCGCCGGGCTCCCTCGGATTCCTCGACCGGTACCAGATGCAGGTCATGGGCGGCGAGGGCACCCTGGTTTACCTGACCCTGACGGACGTCTGGTTCGGCGGCTACGAGCCCGGCGTCACGCCCTGGCCGGATGAGATCGACCAGGTGTGGGACGCCAACTACACGACCCGGTACGGCATCATCGCCATCAACACGGCCTGCCCTGGAGGGCCCACGCCCGATGCTGACGGCGACACCATCCCCGATTCCGAGGACGCCTGCCCCAACGAGCCGGAGGACTTCGACCAAGATGAGGACGGGTGCCCAGGCTTCTCCTTCGCCATCATCACGGACCTTCATTTGGGGAATAGCTATGACCTCAAATACGAAGACTACGACTACTACCCCATAAGAAGGCTGCAGCGGGCAGTCCAATGGATAAACGAGCAGCCCCAGATCAAACTTGTGTTCGTTCTTGGAGACATTAGCGACGACGGCGACAAAGACGTGCTAGAGAGGGCAAGGAAGGAACTGGAGAACCTCCGACCCGGCCTTTCTTTCGTTCCGCTCCTTGGCAACCACGACGTTCAGGGCGGGACAGCGCAGAACTTCAAGACGGTCTTCGGTGATCTGCTCCAGAGGGTGAGAGAGATCCCCGAATGCGGACCAGCGGGGTCAGACGACCTGCAAAACTTCAGCTTCAGCTACAGGGGGGTGCGGTTCATTGGCTTGGATTTTGTTGGGAGGAACCTTGGATCCGCAGCACTATTGCATACTGGCACGCGGAAGTGCCTCATAGCGGCCCTCCAGAAACCCTCACCCGGGGGAGAGCCAGTTATCATCCTCGCCCATCATCCGCTCCTCGAGGCAGATGAAGTGGCGAGGCTATATGATCCTTATGTGCCGCAAACCGCCGCGTGCCTGCGCGGCCACGTCCCCTGGCAGGTCATGACCTTCCTGAATCCGTTTGCGATTTCGGATCTTGGTGGCCTCATCAACACTTTCGCGAGCGAGCGCGAAGTCTTCACCTTTGGCGGTCACCTCCATGGCACACGGAAGATAGGCTTTGGAGAAGTCGAGACGTGCGAGCTCCCGGTCTTTAGCGCCAACCAGGACTTAACCCACACGACCCTTGGAAGCCCTGTCGTGATCACCGAGGCTCTGAAGAACGGGTCAAATGAGCAGAACAAGGGGTTCATTAGGATCGTCAAGGTAAGAGGGACGAACGTTGACGTGGGACAGATCGAAGGGAGCTCCATGGCAGCCGTAAACCCCGATTTCAACTGGTTTGGGCGGGCGCCCTGTCCCGCGGGTATGGCTTCCCTAATCTGTGGTCTCCAGCGTCTGTTCACGCGCTGGCCTGTAACCTTCCAAGCGGACACCTACACAAACAGGGACATAGACTGCTACATGTGGGACTTTGGTGATGCCTGTAGTGGTGACTGCGCAGGACGTCAGGAGCAGACCTACAAGAAAGGCGGCGTCTACAATGTGTGCTTGACGGTGTTTGGCAAGGACGTTGCCACGCCAAGACTGCCAGACGAGCCCGAAGGCGAGAGAATACAAGAGACAATATGCAGAAGCGTGACAGTCAGGTAACTGGCAGTTTTCCCGCACGGCGATGGCGGTCCTCGCCCTCACCGCGGGCGCCTGGTACGCCAGGACGCGGCGGGCGCGGTAGCCGCAGGCCCTTATGCGTTTTGCGGGAGGTGCAGCAATGCGAAGCTCAAGGCTCCTCCAGCCAGTGATCCTCACAATCGCTTGCTCGGTCGGGCTTGCAGCGCTTTCCGCAATCTTCTTCCCGCAGAGCGCTTCGGCCATCGTTGATGAGCTCCTCAGCGTCGATGAGCTGACTTTGCTATCAGACGTCATCGTTGTTGGCACTGTCACCGATATGGCAAGCTTCTGGCAGGACAGGAATATCTACACAGACGTTACAGTCTCCGTCGAGCAGACAGTCAAAGGGGAGCCGCCCGGGACCGAGATCACCGTCCGGGAGATGGGCGGGACGGTCGGCGACATGACGGAGGAGGTGTCGGAGCTGCCGGACTTCGCCGTCGGTGAGCGTGCCGTGCTCTTCCTTCGTCAAAGGAAAGCGGCCACTTTTGACGTCGTGGGCGGCTTCCAGGGGAAGTTTCCGGTGCAGAACGACAAGGTCTTACTTGAGGGCAGCTACGTTCCCCTGTCAACGCTCCTGGGGCGGGTGGCAACCATCCTTGAGGGCGGCCCGGTCGCGGCCAGCGACTCCGGTTGGTCGGCCGGCACGTATGCCGCCCTGGCCAGCGGGCTAGTTCTAGCCCTCCTCGCCCTCACCGCAGGCGGCTGGTATGCCAGGAGGCGGTGGCTTAGGTAACCGGAGACCAGCACGAAAGGCTGGCTCCCCATCGAGACCCTGCTCGTCCTGCTGGCCAACGCCCTCGCCTAGTTCGCCATCGCCCAGGGGTGGCCGTAGATCCTTCCCTTGCCAGCCCTCGCGGCTCCGTGGCGCGCTTGACAGAATCGTCCCCCTATGTATAATGGTGTCAAGTAGGAGCGCATGATGCTCGAGCCCTGAGACCGGGTGCGGCGGTGAGGGGTGGGGCGAGGCGCCACCAGTGGCGTCGTGGGGACCGGCAGCACTTGGGACTGCCGGTTCTTGGTTGTGCGGGCTCCCGCCGTATCGTGCGCACTAGCTGGCAACCCGGCACACATCCGGAGGTGTGGTTCGATGAGAGTCTCTCGCTTCCTTCCTCTTGCCGCTCTTCTAGTACTGCTCTTGGCGTGGCAGGGCGGCCCCGCGGTGGCCCAGGGCCCTTTCACCCCAACATTGTCGGTCACACTGGACGAAGTGGCGCCCGACAACCCGGATATCCTCCCGGCAGACGACGACTGTCCCGTGGGCGCGGCCTGTAAGTTGCTGGCTACGACAGAGCTCCCCGACGGCCAGCCAGTTTGGGAATGGGGCTCGTACTCGATCGTGCCCTCGCCCATCATAGGCTTCGCGGGCGACGCCCTCGTCCCCGACGGGGCAGTCACCGGTAGGAGCTTGCTGTCAGTGAGGATCGGCCCCTTGGGGAGGTGCCCCGCGGAAGGTAGGATAATCTCTCTGGACTTGACCTGGCTTGATGGCACCACGGACGCGAGCACCACTACCGGCTCCCCTAGCGACCTGTGCTCCTTCTCCCATTGGCCCAGCCAACTCAATGGCATGAGGGACGATTTCCTGGCAGCTCACCCTGGGGCTGCGCTGTACGCCCGCCGGGTGGGCTCCAACCCGCTCGTCTGCGCTAATGGCCTGTCCTTCACACAGACTGACGGCAGCATTCTGGGCTTCGAAGTCTGGGGCGACCCGACGGCGGCGCCCACCAATGAGTCGTGCGGACCAATGCTGCACAAGGAGGTCTTTCTTGGCCTCAGCGCCGACAACCCCGACACCCCCGCAGACGAAGGAGGCATCCCCCTGCGGACATGCACAGCGGCCGGGACGCAGACAGTGAGGTGGCTCGCCGACCGCAGGGATACCCCACCCGGTGACTTCCTGGCCCTGGAAGACACAGGCGTCTGCTCGCCGAACACACCGGCGGGCAACAACGTCCCCGTGCCGCTCAACGGCGGCACTGCGGCCCTCGCTGGGATTGACGTGACCTTCTCCGAGATCACCGGCGGAGGCAGCACGACGGTTATCACCACCACAGCGGGCCCTCCTCCACCCACAGGGTTCAAGATCGTGGGGCTGGCCGAAATACCGCTGTATTTCGACATTAACACCGATGCCTCCTATTCGGGCGATTTGACTGTTTGCGTAAGGTATGACGAGAGCCAGGTCGCGGGACCGGAGGGCAACCTAAAGCTCATGCAGCGCATCGATAGTGGATTTGTCAACGTCACCACTTCCGTTGACACGGCGAGCAACATCATCTGCGGCACGACGGCTCACCTCTCCATATTCGTCGTGGTGGAGCCGCTAGTCCCCTCTGTCGGTGGCATAGTGGAAATGCAGGTCGGTGGTTCGGGTTCCGCGGCTAGTTCGGCCGCCGGTTCTTCGGGCACCTCGGCGTCCCCCAGCTACATCGCCGTGGCCGCACTGGGGGCCGCCGCCCTACTCGCCCTCACCGCGGGCGCGTGGTACGCCAGGAAGCGGTGGAGCAGGTAGGAACACGCCCTCCGGCTCTCGCATACCTCCGTCCGGTGGGACCCCTACCGCTGGAAGACGAACCCCCCGAAGCGACACGTCACGACAAGGGGAGAGGACGCACACTAAGGGAAGATGGTGCTGGTGCTATGGGCCCCCCGGGCAGCTGCCTACCAGTCCGCTCTACGAATACGATCATCCATCAAAATCGCGAAGATATAGGAAGGGCCCCTCAAGTGCTGAATCTTGGTTGTGTTCTGAAGTGGCACGAGTGAGAGTGCTTGTTCAAAGGCAGACTTAGGAATGTTTTGCCGTGTCGTATTTGGCGTGAGGTATGAGCCCTTCACCACGTAGCGAAACCCCTGGCCGCGTATCTGATGGAACTCCTGGTCCTGGTGCGCTTCTATTCGCGCCCAGACCTCTTCAATGTTCACGGGGGACCTCCTCTTTCTCTCGGGTTCTTGCCCCGCAACGAGGGCACCAGCAGAGGCCGAATCCGCGAAGGCCCCTCTGATCGGTCGGATCTCGCCCGATTCGAAGTTTTGGCCAACAAGCTTTGTGACTGTTTCCCCGATGGCCCCTGAGACTTTCTGGACAGCCGAGCCGGAGCCGGCAAGGCTCCGGGAGAAGGGTACGTGCCAACTGATGTGTACCTTGGGCAGCATCCGTTCGACGCCAACGACAGTCTGGTAGTAAGTGTCGGAAAGAACCCCGAAGACGCGTTCGATATCGTTTCTCGAAACATAGTCTGCGAGTACCTTGGGAAGACGTTCTTTCCAGATTCCTGACACTCGTCCCATCTGGAGGTCGTAGTCCTGAATCAGGTCGTCCGGCCGCAACAGACCGTAGCCAGCCGAGACAATCAGACAGCGCATACCTCCTTCAAAGGCGCTGTCCAGGCTCCCACGGAAGCCGGGCCACGAATACGCGATGCCGGTGTACCAGGTCATGGCCGGAAGGAAGGCTGAGCCAGAGTCGAAGTGATCGGGCCATCGAGCACGGGCCACCCGTCTCCCCTCCTCAAGAGCGGCTAATGCGGAAGGGGAAAGCTCGTCCGGCCACGGAGCCGAAGACAGCCGGGGGCGCGGTCCCGTGCCCTTCTTGCTGGCGCAACAAGGTATGAGCAAGAGGACATCACAGAATCTCCGCTCATTCATTGTTTCTCACCGCCTGCGAATAACCCGGCGGACAAGTCCACTAGTTGCCGCAGTCGCCCGAGCCGAGTCCCCAAGATCGGTCTGTGCCCTACGAACTCACTATTCCAAAGACCCGAACACCGCACAGACTTGTTGTATGCGTGGAGTCCCAGCCAAGTAACGGACGAATTGCAGACTGGGCAAGCAGCGAGTGTCGCCACCAAGGCTTCCTCAAGTTCGTTCCTCTCCGCACGGTCTAGCACCATCACGCAGCGGAAATGAAACGAGCATCGTAACAGCTTCGACACCTCTCCTTCAAGTGGCAGACACTTCTCACAAGGCTGGGCGCCTTGTCTCTCCCAGTGCCCCTTGCCCGGCCCAGGCATCAGGCATGGGTCCAGGGGGTTTCTTTTTCTGAGAAGCGCACCGCCGAGGAACTTCCGAAAGACGCTGCCATTCTTTCGACCCGAATAGTGATTCCTCAGTCTCCTTCGAAGACCAGCCTCACTCCCCGGATGATTGCCCACGCGGACAATGCGGCCATTCGGACCGTGCGCACTTGTCTCCGCTTCCTCGTAGAAGAAGTAGAGGCCATCCAAGAATGGAACATCACTTGGAGAATTCAGGATCGGAAGGACGGCAAGCGCGCCATGTATTGCTGCGCAGGCCGACTCAGCAAGAGTCCTCTCCGTCGTGCTATAAAGATTAGCCGACATCTTGTCCGTCACGACACTGAGGGCTTCACAACGCCCTGAGGGGATTGATGCTAGCCCCTACAACAGCATTCGTCAAGGTTGATTTGGAGCATAGTCGCAGTACCTTTGACGGCACTGGCGGAACATGCTCAGTCTGAAGGAAGCCGGGTAGGGCATCGAGATGATGATACCACGGGTACGGTAGGGGGAATTTCTTCCCTTGCCAACACTCGCAGCTGCGAGTAGGATCGGAGCGCGAGACAACTGGCGATCAGCAGGCGGGCCGCCGCTCGGCATCGGGAGCTGAAGGTACTCGTGTCCAGAAGCCCCAGGCGGGCGTTGGGGATGGGCCGATGGGATCCGGTTCACGGAGGTTTAGCGATGGCTGAGACGTTCGACATCACACCGAGCCCCCGCGTTCTTCGCATGCTCGGCTACATCGATTTCAAGGCCTGGCAGTGCCTCGCCGAACTCATTGACAATTCCGTTGATGGATTTCTGGACGGGGCAAGGGGACTGAAGCCGACGACACCCAGGCCGTACGTGAAGATTTCTCTGCCGTCGGCTCCGCAACTGCAGTCGGGTGATGGTCAGCTGGTGGTCTTGGACAACGGCCCAGGCATGACCGCAGACGACCTGGAGAGAGCGGTTCGGGCCGGATACTCAGGCAACGATCCCACGTCCAAACTGGGTCTGTTTGGAATGGGCTTCAACATAGCCACGGCCCGCCTCGGCCTGCGCACGGAGGTCTGGACCACAACACCGGGTGAGAGCGAGTGGACGGGCATCTTGATCGATCTGGAAGAACTGGAACGCAAAGGTACCTACAGGGCTCCTCGCCTGTCGCGCCAGAAAGCGCCTGGCGACGAGCAGGTGGTCGGCACGGAGGTCGTGGTACAGCGGCTGCGTGAGCCGATCGTCAGTTCGCTTGTGGTTGGCCGGGGCAGACACTCTGTCCGGTCTAAACTCGGCACACTTTATGGAAGGCTGATTGAAAGGTTGGGAGTGCAGATTGAGTACGGTGGGGATGTCATCGGGGCACGTCGGCACTGCGTGTGGGATGCCACTAGGAATGTAGAAGTGAAGGACCTTGGTCCTGTGGCAGCCTTCATCCCAATAGATCACCACCTTGGTACGACCCGCTACTGCACGGTGTGCTGGCAGTGGCTTCGAGCCGAAGACGAACGATGTCCGGTCTGCGGGTTGGACTCAGACATTACCGAACGGGAACGACGCATTACAGGATGGCTCGGGATTCAGCGCTTTCTCGACAAGGATCACTACGGTATCGACCTGATCAGGAACGGTAGAGTGATCGAGCCGCTGGACAAGTCCTTGTTCTACTGGGAAGTGCCTGGCACTGACGAGCGGCTGATGGAGTACCCGATTGACGCGCCGTGGCTTGGCGGACGGATCGTGGGCGAACTGGAGATTGATTTTGTAGCGGTTTCTCATCATAAGGATGCGTTCGACCGCTACGATCCGCAGTGGAACGAGGTTGTCAGAGCCATCCGTGGCGAAGGTCCGCTTCAGCCGGAGCTGGCTACCCGGTACAACCACCCGCGAAATGATTCACCCTTGGGGCGTGTGTACGCGGGATACAGGAAAGTGAGCGCGAAGGGCCTCCGCTGGCTGATTCCAGCCGTTCACAACGATGCGGCAAGAGCTTGGGCGGAGCGCTTTTGGGCTGGGGATGAGGAGTACCAAGACGACACGAAATGGTACGACTCGGTGCTGCAAGGGGAGCGGCAGAGGGTAGCTGGCGGCGCGACCGTGACAGAGGAGGTGGTTCGAGCTGCAGCCGGCGAACTTCCTGAAGCCGAAGAGCTTGCTCCTCCTGTACCTGTGGCGGTGGAGCCCACAGCTGACTCCGTTCTGGAAGACGACCTGTCTCTATCGGGGGAGTACGTCGTTGAGGGCCTGGAAGGAGTGCCAGTTTTGACGGTGCTGGCCAAGCGTTGCGTGCAGGGTCACCTCGTGAGCGCTGAACCGATCGAATTGGAGCCCTCGGGCACTAGGATCCACTTCAGGTATGACCCTGCGCACGAGTTCTTCGCGTCGGATCCGGATGGCCCGTTGGAGGCCCTCCTCATGGATCTGGGTCACCAGTTTCTGCTCCGAAGCGGCATCCCTCAGCCTAGGTTGCCCCTTGCCCGTATCGTCGCGCTCCTTCGACTGGCATATTTCCCAGATACCTGCAAGGATCCGGAGACGCTCGCTCGGCGCGCGACGGAACTGTTGGGCGACCTCCGAGCGCATCTGGCGTTGGCCCTCGGCAAAGTGGCCCCGATTCCAGGCGATTTCCTCAGTGAATCGGAAATGACACAGCTCCGCGAGCGGGTGCTCCGTGAGGAGGGCGCTGGAGAAGACCGCGTCGCCGCGCTTATCTCGTACGGAGAGTTCATCAAGTATGTCGATCATTCAGCTGCGATCAAGGCCGTCCGCCGCTGGCCGGAGCTAGTGCTGGATGGGGAGTTCCTCTCTGTGTCCTATTCGGGAGCGCACGAAGGGGCACGGAGTGAAGCAGCGGACCGAGTCGTAGCATGCCTCAATGAAATCGCTTGGCTCTCCGGCCAGCTCGCCGGTATGGGTACTAGAAGTGATCAATGGAAACGACTGTTTGACCATGCCGCTGCCTCTCTCCGGCTGCTCCTAGCGTGGAGGACATAGTGGCCGGCTTCTTGGGACTAGAGCGTCTGGCTAGCGGGCCTTGGCAAGCATTCGACAGGGCCATCCTGCGGTTGCTCATGCACCACGGGTTTCAGGACTGCTATCTAGTGGACGGGCCGGGTGACCGCGGGGCTGACATCCTCGCAGTGCACGGCTCGAGGGCTTGGGTCATCCAGGCGAAGTTTCGCTCCAACCAGACGGCGGCTCCCGACTCAGCCCTCTCGGAGATTCTTGACGGCCTTCAGACCTATGACGGCTCCATCGGCGTCATTGCAGCGAACCGTTACTTCAACGACTCCCTCTACCGAGACGCCCAGCAGCGTGGGCGGGACACTGGCTGGGAAATCCGCCTCTGGCCTGGAAGAGTCCTGCTGGAATACTTCGAGAAACTGCCAGACTTTCCGCATGGCTATGAAGAATGCCGACAATACCAGATGCAGGCGGTGGAGGCGGTAGAGATGTCACGGTCTCGAGGAGGGGGACGAGGTCTGGTTGCGATGGCCACCGGCCTCGGCAAGACACGCGTAGCTGCAGAACTCGTAGCTCGCGAGATTGGCAGGGAGCGAGGCTCAGAAGTGCTGGTCCTCGCGCACACGGTGCCGCTAGTGCACCAGTTTGAGGAGTCTCTATGGCGGGGGCTCCCCAAGCAAATTGTGACCCACATCTGGGATGGTCGCGAGCGGCCCGCGTTCCGCGAGGGCGTGGTATGTGCCACGTTCCAGAGCCTGCTTTCGGAAACTGCGAGGCGCGATGTTGCGGGCAGATTCCCCTTGGTAATCGTTGATGAGGCCCACCACGCCGCGGCGCCAGGCTACCGGTCGCTTCTCGAAGAGTTGCATCCTGACTATCTTCTGGGTCTGACGGCGACACCTTGGCGCGGGGATCGCCAGCTGCTATCAGAGGTCTTCGGGCGAACCGTATTCTCTATGAGCATTGTTGAGGGCATGCAGCTAGGCTACTTGTGCGGGGTCGACTATCGCATGCTGGTCGATGATGTTGACTGGGACCAGGTAAGCGCTCTGTCCCGGAAGGGGCTAACGGTTAGGGATCTCAACCGGTACCTTTACGTACCAGGGCGGGACGCCGCTCTGGTGGATACGGTAGTCTCCCACCTCCATGAGCTGGCCAACGCAAGAGGGATCGTCTTCTGTCGAAGTGCTGAGCATGCAACTCTGATGGCGAATTTGCTGCGAGCCGCGGGCATCAGCTGTTCGGAGATCTATGCTGCCCAAGGTCGGCAGGAAGTCTTCAGACTGCTTCGAGGATTCCGGCAAGGCCAGTTCAGCGTCCTCGTCGGAGTTGATCTGCTTAACGAAGGACTCGATATTCCAGACGTCAACTTGATTGTGTTTGCAAGGGTGACTCACAATCGCAGGATCTTTGTGCAGCAGCTTGGCAGGGGTCTCCGTCTGAGCCGCGGAAAGGAATCTGTGCGTGTTCTGGACTTTGTGGCCGACATTAGGAGAATCGCAGCAGCCCTTGATATAAACCGCGAGGCTGAGGACGTCGCGGCGGAGCGAGGGAAAGAAATCGTGAGGTTTCCTTCCGGGCAGATCGTCCAGTTCTCAAACGATCGGCCCCTAGAGTTCTTCGGCGAGTATCTCGCGGACGTTGCCGAACTCGAGACCATCGACGATTCCGCCGTCCTCCGATTTCCGCCGGACCCGTAACGGGCCTGGGCGCGCCGGAGTATCTTGAGGAGGCCAGCCACAATTCAAAGAGTAATGTGTCTTTGCTCTTTACCTTAAGGCCCTTGGGGAATATGATTAGGCTCAGAAGAAAAGAGCAGGGAGCCTCAAAGCAAAAACTGGGGGTGGCAGGCGGTGTTTTTTCCTGTGGTCAGTCTCTTTTGCGGTTCCGGAGGCCTTGACCTTGGGTTCGAAAAGGCGGGCTTCGAGCCTCTGCTGGCCCTGGACATTGATCCAGCCGCTGTAGAGACGTACAACCGTAACCGGCCCCCACGCCACGAGCCCGCACGCATCGCTGACCTGTCGAGTGCAAGCCCATCAGCAATGCTCGAATGGTGGGAAGCAAAGGCCGGAAACCGACGACCGGTTGGGGTCATTGGCGGGCCGCCGTGTCAGGCTTTCTCCGTCAGCACCGCGCACAAGCTGGAGGACGACCCGCGAGCGAAACTGCCGCTCGCCTACGCGCGCATTCTGGATGTGTTCAACAAGAGATTCGACCTCGAATTCTTTGTGTTCGAAAACGTAGCGGGCCTGGGCCATCGCCGCCATAGTTCCTTATTGGCACACTTCCTGCGGGAATTCGCTGGGGCAGGATTCCAAGTCCGCTTATTCTGTCTCGATGCGGTAATGTTCGGGGTGCCTCAGTATCGCAGGAGGATGTTCATCGTCGGGTTCAATAAGCGTCGCTATGATGCCAGCAGCTTTGTTGTGCCGCGCGGTGATGGAGTTCGCCTCACGGTAAGGCAGGTCATAGGAGACCTGCCCGAGCCTGTGTACTTCTCGCGCGTCGGCCCCAAGCCGGCGGATGTGGGGCTTCATCCGAATCATTGGTCCATGAACCCGAGATCAGAGAAATTTTTGAACGGCGCACTGCAATCTGGCAAGATGGTAGGCCGCTCCTTTCGGGTGCTGAAAATGGATGCTCCAAGCTGGACCGTGGCCTACGGACACCGGGAAGTCCACGTGCATCCAAACGGCAAGCGACGGCTTAGCGTCTACGAGGCTATGCTCTTGCAGGCATTCCCGTCGAGTTACGAACTGGGGGGTACCTTGAGCGACCAAATCCGGCTCGTCTCAGACGCGGTGCCCCCACCACTCGCCTACGCGCTTGCCAAGTCGATCAGATACTTCGTTGCTCACCCGTCCACCCCAGCCAGAGCGAAGGCGCAGGTCGTCGCGAGAGGGCAGGCCCGGCAGTTGGGCCTGCCCGGTTTGCACACGGCCTCGCCAAGGTCCACCAACGCGTAGAGAACCCGCAGCTTACCTGTGGAATCTTCTTGGGTCTGAAGTAGCGCCGCCACCGACGCCCTTACTTCGCGCTTCTTCCGTGGCTCGCCGCGTTCGAAACTGAGCCCCTGGTACCTGCACATCACACGCGCCACATTGCCGTCGATCGGATCGGACTGCAGGTCTTGCTCCATGGCCAGGCGAACGATTGAGGAACCATACGGACCCAGGCCAGGTAGAGAGGACGTCGCACCGCCGACGCCCGTCATGGCGCCAGCCATCGCCTTCAATCGCTGAGTGCGCTGATTGCCGAGTCCTAACCCCGCAACAATGCTCCTGATCTCATCGTCCGCGGCTTGAACAAGGTCGGTAGCCGTGGGGAAGCGGCTCGACAGCTCTCTCCACACTGGTTCGACATGCTCGGCCTTTGTCTTTTGAAGCAGTACCTCAGCGACGGCGAGCAGGTAGGGGCCAGCCGCCGTTCTCCATGGCGGGCGGCGGCCCGCCATCTCTGCCCACCTCAACAGAGGGTCGATGACCGACTTGGCGTCCTGGTTCACTGACCCCGTCCACTACCGACACTCTGGCAGATTGCGCCTCATCGTTCCAAGTTCCTTTGCTCGGAGTCGCGCACGTGGTACAGGATCTCGCCCGACGTCGTACAGCATATCACCCCCATCGTCTGTACGGTTCACCTCCCCATTAGCCCACACCGGCGATGGCTCAGGGTGCTGTGTCAACTACGACTCGCTGACTTCGGCTAGCCCTTCAAGCTCGCTCTCGTGGCATAGGTCCTCGGTTCCGATCAGCGCAGGGTCTTCCGTGCCGACCAAGTACCGGGCGAGTATCCACTGGCCGTCTTCTGTCTCCTTCAACACCTCTACGACCGCCCCATCGACGGTTCGCACCTTGTCGCCCGGCTTGAGGGCATGGATGTCCATAGGTTCCCCTCCTTCAGTACAGATTATACTCGAGCCTGCGACGCAAGCCCCTTCACCTCGACCTCCAGACCGGCAGCCAGGAACAATTCACCATTAGCCCTAATCATAACCCTGAACTCCCAAGCCGTAAAGCCCCTCATTAAAGACATATTCGCATGGTCATAATCACCCGCGACAACCTATCTGGTTTCTCATCGGCAACTATCAGGCTTGGTTCTCCAAGCTGAACGGCGGCCAGCGTTCGGCATCGTAGCCCGCTGGCGCATCCCAGTCGTGCTGCCGCGCCTGCGCCTCCATCTTCGCCTGCCAGTCCCGTAGGTCGGCGGCTACTTCGGGTTCCACGCGATAGGTCCCGACGGCGTAGCTCCGGCCCTTGGCGCGGAAAGGATACCTCACAGTCAACACGGGCCTCCCCTGCTCCTCAACTGCGGCCGACCGTTTTCCGCCAGGTGAAACTTTTCCGAAGAGCCAACAGCACAATGCAGGCCCGCACGGATTACTACTACGAACTCTGCCGCCAGCCACATAGAAGTCGTATACGAGAGGCTATTCCCCAAATCTGCAAAATAGCGTAATCACTCCTACAAGCTCTCACACTCGCCTGCAACATCGTGAAAGCTTCCCGCGCTGACCAGGTGCTATAATTGGCAGGCCGAACGGGAGGGTTGCCATGAGTGCTAGACCGTTGTGGATGTGGGGGCTGGGCGTGATCGGCGCGGCCATTGTGGTGCTGCTGGCCGTCATTGCCTACGCTCTCCTGAGCGAGGAGGATGGAGGGCCAGCAGCGCAACTAGCCGAGCCCACAGCGACAGCCACGCCAACGCCGGTCCTGAGCCGCACCCCGCTGCCCACACCTTCTACCCAGGCAACACAGACCTCCACCATGGATGATAGGTGCCGACAGGCCCAGGCCGACGTTGCAGACGCGCAGGCAGATATCATGCTTTACTCTCTTCAGCGAATCCGTATCCGTCGAGGCTTACTTGAGGCGACCGAGCGACGGCTTGAGCAGGCCCTGCGCGACGTGTCCCGATACTGCCACTAGACGCACACCTTGAATGCTGTCGCCAGCTAGCGTTGGACGGGCGAAATCACCCGCTCTTTCCCAGAGCCTAGCTGCTGAACTGGACTTTACTCGTATGCGATGTCCTTCTCCCCACAACTGCAAAATAGCGTAAGGTGGGATAAGAGAACCTGGTGTGCGTCGCTGTAGGGGCATAGCTTCCCGCTCCCGTTGTGTCGCCCTCGCCTCAAGAGAGGGGAAAGCTTTGTGTTAGGCGGGACTCGGTTGACAGCAATTCTGACAGCAACCCAGGTGGCAAACGGTCGACGGCGGTGGACAAAACGGCCCTTCTTACGTCAACTCTAGATACGACCTGGACGCTAGTGGACGCCCAAGGACGGCGTTCTGTCGAGTTCGATTCTCCCCCGTCTCCACCAGCTCGTAGATGATTGGGAGCCTTCGGGCTCCCATTCTGCTTTCCCCTTCGGCTTGGTTGCGGGAGTAGCAGAGGGTGTGATATAGGGGCTACGTGCGGCA
>Ga0315294_10002000_pt1 | contig 22370 bp, 17 predicted proteins | sample YL17G13_40_MG_FD_203626 | JGI IMG/M metagenome (GOLD analysis project Ga0315294, IMG submission 203626) | Sediment microbial communities from Yellowstone Lake, YNP, Wyoming, USA - YL17G13_40 | ecosystem: Environmental > Aquatic > Freshwater > Lake > Sediment | place: USA: Wyoming | collected...
GCTTTCATTTTCACTTTGATCGTCGGTTCCGCTTACTCTCAACATAGATGGTATAAAATCTACGGCGGGGTAGGTAGTGAATGTGGCTTTTCGGTTCAGCAGACCACGGACGGCGGCTATATCGTTGCTGGAACAACCTCTTCTTTTGGGAACAGCGACCAGGTCTATCTAATCAAAACCGATTCGCTTGGGGATTCTCTGTGGATCAAGATTTACGGAGGCCCTTTATCGGATTATGGTCAGTCAGTCCAACAGACTTCGGATAGCGGTTATATCATCGCCGGATATTCCAATTCATTCGGGAATAATAATCAGGTTTATCTTATCAAGACCGACTCTCTTGGCGATACCCTTTGGACTAAAACGTATGGAGGATCTTCCGAGGATTATGGCTATTCTGTTCAGCAGACAATAGATGGGGGCTATATTATTGCCGGAAGGACCTCTTCTTTTGGTAACGATGAACAAGCCTATCTCGTTAAGACGGATCCGATCGGAGATACCCTTTGGACTAAAACTTATGGCGGCTCGGGGGCTCAGCGGGGATACTCTGTCCAGCAGACTACTGATGGGGGGTATATCATCGCTGGAACTACACAGTCTTCGCCGCATAACATCAATGTCTTGCTTGTCAAATTCGATTCCGCCGGAAGTAACCTGTGGTCTTTTATCTATAATATTGGTTGGGCTTTGTTCAGTGGTGGCCAGTCAGTTCAGCAGACCTCAGACAGTGGTTATATCATTACCGGCGGGATTCTTATTGGATCATATTCTCAAGTCTACCTCATCAAGACTGATTCTCTCGGCAACAGCGAATGGGAAAACAATTTCGGGGGTGCGTCTGACGATGGAGGTATTTCGGTTAAGCAAACACAGGATGGAGGCTACATCATTGCCGGCGTTACCAACTCTTTTGGCAACGGTTCCCAAGTCTATCTTATTAAAATTGACGCGTATGGTGGCGGCAGCATCAAGGATAAAAACCTTGAATCAGTTATGCAATCATCCGCAGTTTGTCCTAATCCCTTTTCTACCTTCGCGATGGTTATCGGCCATGAAAAAGAACAGATTATTCTATATGACGTTTCGGGAAGGCAGGTGGGCTGCTATCCCGGGAAAAGAGTCGGTCTCGACTTGCCCGCCGGGGTTTATTTTCTAAAATTAATGAATCATAATTTTAAACCCGTCCGGGTTGTGAAGGTGAGATAGTTTATCTTGACATCACGGTAATAAAATAAATGCCATCAAATGTGTCCGTGAAGCAACAATTAAAAATGTATACCTCGCTCGCCAAGTGGTGGCCGGTCCTTTCGTCCCCGGATAATTACAAGGAGGAAGCGACCTTCTTCACCGCGATCATGAAGGCCAATTGCCGGCCGTGCAAGAAGGTCCTGGAGCTCGGTTCGGGCGGCGGGCATAACGCGGCCCATTTGAAAAAACATTTTCATATGACGCTGGTGGACATCTCCCCGGGCATGCTCCGGGTCAGCCGGAAACTGAACCCCGAATGCCGGCACGTGCTGGGCGACATGAGGACGATCCGCCTGAACCGGACTTTTGACGCGGTCTTCATCCACGACGCGGTCATGTACATGACGTCTCCCCGGGATCTGACGCGGCTCTTCCGCACCGCTTTTGTTCACCTGCGCAAAGGTGGCTGCGTGCTCATCGTGCCGGATCATTTCAAGGAAACTTATAAACCCGTAACGGGCTCAGGCGGCAGTGACCGGGGAACGAAAAGCATGCGTTACCTGGAATGGAATTTTGACCCCGACACCAAAGATAATACCCACGAATGTCATTTCGCGTTTCTTCTGAAAGATCGGCGCGGTCGGATGCGGATCGAATACGACCGTCACGTTATGGGTCTTTTCTCCAAACCAGTCTGGCTCAAGTTATTGAGGCACGCCGGTTTTAGGGTAAAGATCGTGCCCATCAGCCACAGCGAACTCGAATCCGGAACCTACCAAGCGCTCGTGGCGGTAAAAAAATAAATTTCCTTTTTTGGTTGAATTAGCCAATTGGCAAAATAATGGCGGGACATAAGACCTTGACTTACTTCTTCATTTACGTAAAATTCTTTTCCTTATGCATCCTCTGATCGATCCAGAAAAGCAAAAGATCGCCCGCCGATACAAGAACGATCACATGAAGGTCGGCATCGCCTCATACGTAGTTTCCGGGAGCCTGCTAATCGCCCTGCTATATTTCAAGATCTCCCAATGGTTCGGCGGCGTGCTCGGGTCGTTCACCGGTTCCCGGTTCCTGGTCGCGTTGATCTATTTCGCGGCACTCTTCATCGTTTACACGAAAATTAACTTTCCTTTTAGCTATTTGAGCGGGTTTCGGATCGAGCATAAATACAATTTCTCGACCCAAAATTTCCGGGCCTGGCTCGTGGATGAAATTAAATCGTTCTTTGTCGGATTTCTCTTGGGTCTCGTGGTCTTCGAAGTCATTTACGCGATCACCCTGCACGCGGCAATCTTATGGTGGCTGTGGCTTTCGCTGATCATGATCGGGTTCAGCATCGTCCTCGCCAACCTCTTCCCGGTCCTCATCCTGCCCCTATTCTACAAAACGACCCCGCTCGAGAATGACGCATTGAAAGAACGGATCGCCGACGTTTGCCAGCGGGCCGGGATCAAGCTCCAGGGTATCTACACGATCAACTTAAGCAACAAATCGACCAAGGCGAACGCGATGGTCGTCGGACTGGGGAACACGAAAAAGATCCTGCTCGGCGACACGCTCATCACGGACTACATCGAAGACGAGATCATAAACGTTATGGCGCATGAGATCACCCATTACCGCGAAAGACATATCTGGCGCCTGATCTTCTGGCAGTCGCTCGTCACGGTCGGGTCGTTCTTTGTTTTTTCCCGGATCGCACCGCCGATCTTTCGCGCCTTCGGTTTCGCGGCCGTTTCCGACCTCGCCGCCTTTCCCCTGTTCGCGATCATTTTTGCGGGATTATCTTTCATCACCACGCCGCTCTCCGTGGCCTTCTCGCGCCATTACGAACGCCGGGCCGACCGCGGCGCCCTGGAATTGACCGGCAACCCCGGAGCCTTCATCAGCTTGATAGCAAAATTCTGCAACCGCGATCTGTTGATCGCATATCCCAACAAACTGGTCGAGTGGTATAAATACACCCACCCGTCACCCGGCAAGCGCATTCGATTCGCGGAAGATTGGGGAAAGCGTGATTATCAATGAAACCATCGCCGTTTTTTTTATTTACCTCTTAATTAACTACTTTGCCAATTAGCAAAGCATCTAACTTAGCCTTGACATTTAAAAATTTATGATTAAAATTGTCACATGAAAGCCCCGATGCCGGAACGTCATTACCGCGGTTCACGGATCTGCCGGGCTCTCGGCAATCCGACCGCCTACACGATCCTGAGACTCCTCGGTCGCGGCAAGCGTCAGCCGACCGAACTTAAGGATATAATCAAAGTCTCACTCCCCACGATCTGCGTCTGCTTACGTACGCTCCGCAACCTCGACTTGATCCGGTATGATAATCTGCGCCAAGGGAAACTTTATTATATCAAGGACCCGACCATCCTTGACATTCTGGACCGACTCGAAACGCTCGTCGAGAGGATCCAAAAAGCAAATTACTGATTTTTTTGCGGCCGGCCTCTCTCCGGATGTACTGATATGAATAATGCGTCTGATGAAGAATTAATCCCGGAAAATTTTACCCTGACGCAATAAATTCCAAAAGTCTTTAACAGAACTTTTAATCTGCAATTTTATCTAACGGGACAAAAAAGGGCGGGCGAATAAAATCGCCCGCCCTTCCTTGGAATAATGACGTTAGATATTGAACACGATTTCTGGAGGATCTTTCAGGGTCGCCAGGACCGAACAGTATTGATCCCGTGAAAGCTCAAACGCGCGCAACAGGTCTTCCCGTTTGAAATCACCCGTGCATTTGAAGTTGTAGATTATTTTGGTGAACCGCTTCGGATGTTTTTCCGCCTGCACGCCTTCCAATTCCATTTCGAACTTGGCGAACTTACCGCCTTTTTTCTGGACGATCGAAACGATATCCATGGCCATGCAGCCGGCGAGCGCGATCAACAAAAGCCGCAACGGGATAATGCCTTTGTCAAAACCGCCCTTTTCTTTTTCCGTATCGACGATGATCTTATGCCCGGATTCATCCCGCGCGACGAACTGAAGGTCTTTTACTTGCGTTAATGATATCTTCATGACGGACTCCACTTTTTCATTCCTTGAGCAGTGAATCGATCCGCGCCTCGAAGACCGGGACAAGTTCCGGCGAATATCCGACCTGGGTTTTCCGGACCTTGCCTTTTTTATCGATGAACAAAGTGTGCGGAATACCCGAAACATTATAAGCCTTGAAAATTTCGTTCGTGCCCATGAGAATGGGATAAGTCACCTGGTTTTGATCGCGGAACCCGGCCAGGATTCCTTTGTCTTCCAGGCTGATGCCTAGGATGATCAAACCGCGATCCTTGTTGTTGTTATATAACGTAACCAGGTGGGGAATTTCTTTGCGGCACGGCGGGCACCAAGTCGCCCAGAAATCGACGATCACAACCGAGCCCTTGAGATCGGCAAGCTTATATATATCGCCATCTATAGAGGTCAGTTCAAAAGCCACTGGTCCGGATTTTCCACCCGCCTTAGACCCGCAGGTCCCGAACAATACGATCAGCAACAATAAAAATGGAAGGTGTTTTTTATGCATTTTCGTCTCCCCTTTTTTTAGCGTCCTTAGGTTCAACCCGCGGACAATATAGTTTTAACTTCTTTGATAAATATTCGTAAGTAACCGCGCCCGCCATCCTTTCTTGCTCTTTACCCGCCTTAAAAATGATTATGGTCGGGATATTAAGCACGTCATGCTCGTTGGCCGTCTTCATCTCATTGTCGACATTAACCCTGCCGATCCAGGCGAGGGTCGAGTATTTTTTGTCCACCTTTTCCAGGGTTTTAGATAACTCCATGCAGGAAGGACTCCATATCGCCCAAAAAACCACCAAGCATATCTGGGGTGATTTTTCAACCGCCTGGTGAAAATCGCTGTCGGTTAGTTCCCGGATCACATCTCCCCTTTATAATACAGATGTTTCACGTGAAACATCTGATCCACTACCGGCCGAATGTTTCACGTGAAACATTGTTAAAACGACTGATTAAAACCGAATTTTATCATCCGGTTAAGCTGCATACCCTCGTTGTTTTCCAGGAGATCTCTCAACGCGAACTGGAAAAAAACGTCTTCGAAGAAGATATAATTGACGCCAACGTTAAAAAATCCCTTGTTTTGGTCCAGTTCGTCGCTGAAATTTGGCGAATATTCAACGAGGACCTGAACTGAAGCCCCAAACTGGAATTTTAAACCGCTGAATAAATCGATCCGGCCACTGCTTTCAAAGCAATAATTCATGCCTAAATTCGGAGTAATGCTCAAACCGGGGTATTCAATAGTCTTGCCGATCTGTAAATAAAGACCTTTGGACATAATCAGATAACGGTCATCTGCTGAAATATATGCCCCATACCCCTGATTATCAAACCCGAGAATAATGGTCGGCATGTATAAAGATTGCTCGACGGCCATTAACCGGGCTTGGATCCCGGGTTGACTATAAAAATTGGGATTTTCGGGACCAATAAAATTGGAAGCGCCATAGCTCAAACCAAGACACAAACGGTTAAACAATCCGATATTGGCGTTTGCTAAAACCTCGCCCGTTGGTCCAAACCTCAGCTGGATCCCATAAACTCCGTGACCAGGCACGTACAAGTCCGGCTGGTCAACCAGATATAGATTGGCAAGAAACATAATTAACATCATTTTACCCCCTTTTTATCTCGGTAGTAAGGCATTTTTTGTTTATTGTTGCGATAATCATCTAGTTTCGCGATGATTTTAATCGAGTTTTCGCCAACAATATCCTTAATTTGCTTCAAAACCTCTGGATCTGGATTGATCTTAAGGGTCCGTGAACGAATGTTCCGACATTCCGAACCGTTGCCGATCTTAAACCATATTTCGCATTCACCCTGGTTTTTATTGATCAATTCGTGCAAACTATCCAGTTTTTCCGGAGTATTCGTATTTCGGTAGTCGATATATATCTTTTTGATATAATTACGGGCTTGGGAAAAAGGAATAACCTGATCCGCGGTAATATTCCGCCTTTCATCCTCACCGGCCAGACGGCCCCGGATGATCACCGGGTTGTCGATCTTCAGGTGCGGGGAAAACCGGTCAAACGGTTCTGAAAACACGAAAATATCGATCGATGCGTCGAAATCTTCAATACTTACGATCGCGTAGTTTCGTCCTTTTTTATCTTTCTTTATCTTTTTATCGCTGACGATCCCGCCGATCGATACGACGGTTTCCTGTTCGATGCCGGTCAGCTGGTTGATCGGCGTTAGGCCTAGCAATTGATATTCGTTCTGGTATTTTTCCAGTGGGTGCTCGGTAAAATAGAAACCGAACGCCTCTTTCTGGAGCGCGGTTTTATCGACCGCCGGAGTGTTGTTATCCGTCTTGGACCGGTCCGCGTCGGACGCGCCGAAAAGTGATTCCTGCTTGCTGCCCGGTTCTTTTTCCTTCAACAAGGCGAGCAGCTTGCCGATCTCCGGCTCCAGTTCATGGAGCGCGCCGGATTTCACCAAAGCTTCCATGGATTTTTTGTTCAAACCTTTCATCCGCGCCTGAAAATCAAAGAACGATTTGAACGGACCCCTTTGTCTTTCTTTGATCACGGTCTCAACCACCTGATGGCCGAGATTTTTCAGCGCCGCCAGGCCGTACCGGATATTGCCGTTCTCTTTGGAAAAATCGTTTTGACTCCGGTTGATGTCCGGCGGTAAAATTTCGATATTCATGCGCCGCGATTCCTTGATCAAAATCCAGAGCCGGTCCGTGTTGCCGGTTTCGCTGTTCAGCGACGCGAGCATGAAGACCTGGGGAAAATGGCATTTCAGGTACGCGGTCTCGTACGCCAGGACCGCGTACGCGGCGGCGTGGGACTTGTTGAAGCCGTACCCGGCAAAAGGCGCGATGTCCTTGAATATATCTTCGGCCAGGTCCTTGGATATATTGTTCTTCACCGCGCCGGCGATGAATTTTTCCCGGTTCTGATCCATCAGCTCCGGAATTTTTTTCGCCATTGCCCGGCGCAGATTATCCGCTTCCGCGAGTGTATAACCGGCGAGCCGGGCCGCGATCTGCATGACCTGTTCCTGGTAAAGGATGATCCCGTAAGTCTCCTTAAGAATCTTTTCGAGAGCCGGGTGGAGGTAAGTGACTTTTTCCGGATGGAGCTTATTCTCGATGATTTTTTGTGGGTTGATATTACCCATGGGACCGGGACGATAAAGGGCGATGATCGCGATCAATTCTTCAAAGCGTTCCGGCTTAACGCCTTTAAGCAATTCCTGCATACCCTGACTTTCAAACTGGAAAATCCCGATCGTCTCACCGCGTTTCAGCATTTCGTAAGTAGCTTTGTCTTCTTGCAATATATCTTCTCGCCTTTTAATTATCGCTTTTAAAGTGTTCTCGACTACGGTCAAGGTGCGCAATCCCAGGATATCCATTTTGAGAACACCGATCTCTTCCAGGTGATCTTTGGTAAATTGTGTTGAAATATCGTCACTTTCTGGACTTTTAAACAAGGGGATATATTCTTCAAGTTCGCGAGGCGTGATCACGATCCCGGCGGCGTGAGTCGACGGGTGACGTGCCAAACCTTCAAGTTTCCGGGCAATGGAAAAAAGTTCCTTATAGTCTTCCCGGGATTCGACCAGGATTTTGAGCTCTTTTACTTCACTTATCGCTTCATCGATGCTGTCGTGCATCGGAATCAGCTTGGCCATGCGGTCAATATCATTGTAAGGGATACCCATGACCCGGCCCACGTCCCGGACAACAGCACGGGCCTGCAGGGTGCCGAAGGTGATCACCTTGGTCACGTTCTTCTCGCCGAACCGCTGTTTGATGAAAGCGATAACCTCGTCCCGGCGCGTGTCGCCGAAATCAACGTCCACGTCGGGCAGGCTGACCCGTTCCGGGTTGAGAAAGCGCTCGAAGATCAGGTTGTATTTCAGGGGATCCACGTCGGTGATGCCCAGCGCGTACAGGACCAGGCTGCCGACGGCCGAGCCCCGGCCCGGGCCGACCGGGATCTCCTGGCTCCGCGCGAAATGGATGATGTCCCGGACGATCAAGAAGTAACCGGACAAACCCATCTTTTTAATTATCCCCAGCTCGTAATTGAGACGCTCTTCAATCCCGGGTGTGATGTGGCTGAACCGGTGCCCGACGCCCTCGAACGCCAGATATTTAAGGTATTCAAAGTCGGTTTCGAAGCCATCGGGCCGGGGAAAGATCGGCAGCTTGACGTCGCGGCCCGAGGTGTCGAGCGACAGGTTGCACCGCTCGGCGACCAGCTGGGTGTTGGAGATCGCTTCGGGCAGGTCCTCGAATATTTTTTTCATTTCGTTCGGCGGCCGGAAATAGGTGAGGGTGCTTTCGAACTTCAGGCGCTCCTTGTCGGTCAGCACCTTCTTCGTGCCGATGCACAGCAGGATGTCGTGCGCCTTGTAGTCGTCCGGGTCGAAGAAATGACAGTCGTTGGTCGCGACGTACGGGACGTCGAATTCATTGCTCAGCTTGAGGAGCTCGCCGTTAACTTTCTCCTCGGACTTCAAGCCCAGCCGCATTATTTCCAGGTAAAAGTTATCTTTGCCCAGGATCGACCGGTAATCGTCCAATGCTTTCCTAGCGCCGTTCAGATCGCCCATACCCAACCGGTAGGGTATTTCGCCCTTAAAACATCCGGAAAGACCGATCAGGCCTTCGTGGTGCTGGGCGAGCAGCTCCTTGTCGATCCGCGGCTTGTAGTAAAAACCCTCGAGGTATGCCGCGGACGAAAGCCGGATCAGGTTCCGGTATCCAGTTTCGTTCTCGCACAGCAGGGTCAGGTGGAAAGACGATTCCGGGACCTTGATGTCGCGGCCCTGGTCAAAACGGGACCTGGGCGCGATATACGTCTCGATGCCGATGATCGGCTTGACCCCGTTTTTGCGGGCCGCTTTGTAAAATTCGATGGTCCCGAAAAGGTTGCCGTGGTCGGTGATCGCGAGGGCGGGCATTTTATACCGGGCGGCGAGTTCGGTCAGCCGGTCGATCCTCATGGCGCCGTCCAGCAGGGAATACTCGGTGTGGTTGTGCAGGTGGACGAAGGACATTAAGGGTTTTCCGGGATCTTGATGTTATCCAGGGGCAGGCTTAAGGGGTTCGCGCAGTATATCTCCTTGCAGCGGGGGCAGAGGACGAAATCGAACTCCTTGAACACCTCCTCCTCGAGCAGGTCCTCGGGATAAGCCTTGATCTTGTCGAACTCCTTTTTCAGATCGATCTGCTGGCTTTGGATCTTGATGATCCCATCGAAATCGGCGTATATTTTTATGGTCAAGCGGTAGAACAGGTCGCCCGGCTGGATTATTTTATTACAGCGGCCGCAAATTTGGGATCGCATGGGTTGTCATTCGGCTTATCCCAAAGTCATGAGCACGCGTTTACATACTTCCTTGAGGGTCTCAAAAACGCCGATGCCTTGGCAGGCGACCGATTCAAAGAAGGGAAATTTATTTTGCGGGTTGAGGACTTTCTGGAGCTCCTCAACCGAGGTGATGTTGGGCAGGTCCCGCTTGTTGTACTGGATGATCAGCGGCACCCGGTCGAGCGTCAGGTTATAAGTCTGGAGGTTGTCGTTCATGTTCTCGAAGGACTCGATGTTCTCGTCATACCGCTCGATCTGCGAATCCGCCACGAAGACGATGCCGTCCGCGCCTTTCAGGATCAGCTTCCGCGAGGCGTTGTAAAAGACCTGCCCGGGCACGGTATAGAGGTGAAACCGGGTCTTGAAACCCCGGATCGTACCCAGGTCCACCGGTAAAAAGTCGAAGAACAGGGTGCGATCCAACTCGGTCGCCAGGCTGATCAGCCTACCCTTGATCTCGGGATTTAATTTCGTGTAGATGTATTTGATGTTGGTGGTTTTACCGCCCAGGCCGGGACCGTAATAAACGATCTTGGAATTGATCTCGCGCGACGCGTAGTTTATTAAAGCCATCTTCCCGGGTGCGCTATTTTCGAATACTCCGGCGGCCGGGGTCCGGGAGTACTGACGACCGCGGCTTAAAAGCCAAAGAGTTTGTCAAGCTCTTCCTCGGCGGCCTTGGTAAAATCGATATCCAGGCCTTTCTTCGGCCCGGTCTGTTCCAGCTTGTTGAAAATGTCGGTGAATATTTTCTCCAGTTCGCCGGCGGAATTCTTCGCCTTGACCCGGACCAAACCCAGCGTCGTCCGCTGGTCGAAGATCACCGCCAGGATGACCCGGTCGGCGACCAAGCAGACGTAAAGGTTTTCCTTCTCGCCCTGGTGGAAAAGCGTCGAAAACTCCTTTTCGCCGATCAAGGCAGCCAGCTGGCTGGTCGCGGCGAAATCAGCCGCGGACAGGGTCGCAAACGAGGAAACGTCGATCTTGGCGGTATCGCCCGCGGACGTGATCAACTGTCCGGCCTTGTCGATGAGGAGTATCGTTCGGGCATTCGTTCCCTGAAGGAGACGGTTTAGGATGTCCGTGATCGCCCAAAAATCTTCTTCGAATATATTTATGCCTTCGCGCATTGTAATAATTATAAATATTATTTAGGAAAAGTCAAGGATGATGCTCGGCTTTAGCTTACAGCCGGGAACCCACCCCGGCACAGACCTGTTCCAGGAACCGCCGGTCCTCGTCGGAAAAGGACCAGCTGGTATGCGAATCGATATCCAGCTCGCCGCGGATCTTGCCGTCCTTGAAAATGGGGACGACGATCTCGGCCTTGACGTGCACGCTGCAGCTCAGATAGTTGAGCTCCTCGCTGACATCCTGGATCATGAACGGTTCTTTGCGCTCGGCGGCCTGACCGCAGATGCCGCTGCCGAAAGGGATCTTGACGTGGATGGTCGGCTCGCCGACGAACGGGCCGAGCTCGAGCATCCGGGTCGACTCGTCGCCCAGGTAAAACCCGACCCAATCATAGTAGGGGACGCGGTCTTTCAAAAGCTGGCAGATCGCCTGCATTTTCAGCTGTATATTCCCCGGCCCTTCCAGGATCACGCTGACCTCTTCCGTCAGCGCGTCGAACACCTGCTTTTTATTTTCCATTTCCTCGCTCCTTGGATGTTCTTATCACTTGAACACTAGCCCCTATTTCTTGATCCCCAGGACGCGAAACATGAAGGCGTATTCGAACGCGATCTCTTTCAAGTATTCGAAGCGGCCGGTCACGCCGCCGTGGCCGGCGGCCAGGTTGGTCTTCAGGATCAGCAGGTTCTGATCCGTCTTCATGGCCCGCAGCTTCGCCGTCCACTTTGCCGGTTCCCAAAAACCGACCCGCGGGTCGTTCAGGCTCGCGGTGACGAGCAGGTTCGGGTAATTTTTAGCTTTCACGTTCTCGTAGGGCGCGTAGGACTTGATATAATCGTAATATTCTCGGATATTGGGATTGCCCCATTCCTCGTATTCGGTGACGGTCAGGGGGATCGTCGGATCGAGCATGGTGTTCAGCACGTCGACGAAAGGCACGTCCGCGATCGCGGCCTGGAAAAGGTCGGGCCGCAGGTTGACCACGCTGCCGATGAGCAGGCCGCCCGCGCTGCCGCCCGCGATGACCAGGCGACCGGACGCCGTGTAATTCTCTTTGATCAGATGCTTGGCGCAGGCGATGAAGTCTGTGAACGTATTCTTCTTGTTGAGCAGCTTACCCTGTTCATACCAGGTCCGACCCATCTCGCCACCGCCCCGGATCTGGGCCATGGCGTAAACGAATCCGCGGTCGAGCAGGCTCAGCCGGTTGGACGAGAAATACGGGTCGCTCGAGCCGCCGTAGGCGCCGTAGCCATCGAGCACGAGCGGGTTCTGGCCGTTCTTTTTCAGACCCCGCCTGTAAACCAGGGCCATCGGGATCCGGGCGCCATCGTCTGCGGTCGCGAAGACGCGCTCGGTCAGGTATTGGTCCGGTTTATAACCGGTCACCGCGGTCTGTTTCTTCAATGCCCGGGCTCGGGTATCCAGGTCATAATCGTAGACCGCGAGCGGCGTGACCAGGGACATGTAGTTGATCCGCAGCAGGTTGGTGTTGAAATCCGGATTGCGGGCCGGCCAGAAAGAATATACCGGTTCGGGAAATTCCGCGTGGTAAGATTCTCCGGTCCTAAGGTCGATGACCCGCAGCCGCGGCAGGCCCTGGTGCCGCTCGTACACGGTCAGGTGATCGCGGAAGGCATCAAAACTTTCCAGGTAGACCGTGTCCGACGCCGGGATCAGTTCTTGCCAGTGGTCGCGGCCGGGCTGCAACACGGGCGTTTCGACGAGCCGGAAGTTCTTGGCGTTATCGTTGGTCAGGAAATAGAAACTATCCCCGTTATGCTCTACATAATACTCGACATCGGCGGCGCGGGGCAAGATGACCCGGAAACTGTCCTGAGGAAGGTCTGCGTCCAGGTAGCGATATTCGGTCGCGGTTTTGCTCCCCAGGTTCATCAGGAGGAATTTACGGCTCCGGGTCTTGCCAATCCCCAGGAAAAAACGTTCGTCGTTTTCCTGGTAGAGCAGGTCGTCCTTGCGGTCCGGGGCGTTCAGGATATGCCGGTACAGGCGAAAGGGCCGCCAAGCCGGATTGAGGGTGATGTAATAAAGCGTCCGGTTGTCATTGGCCCACTGCACGTTACCCTCGATGGCCGCGATCGTCTCGTGGTACAGCGAATCTCCGGCCAGGTCCTTGATATAGAGAGTGTATTCCTCGGCGCCGGTCGTGTCGACCACGTACGCCAGCAAATCGTGCCGGGGGCTGATGCGGAACGCCGCGACCTCGAAATAGGACCGGCCCCGGGCCAATTTATTTTCGTCGAGCAACACTTCTTCCCGGGCCTTGAGGTCGCCTTTTTTCCGGCAGTAGATCGAGTACTGCTTGCCTTTGACGGTTTTCGTGTAGTAATAGTAATCGTCGATCTTTTCCGGCACCGACATATCGGTCTCCTTTATCCGGTGCCGCATTTCGTTGTAGATTTTCGTCTGAATCGCTTGAGTCGGCTTCATGACCTGCGCGGTATATTCGTTCTCCGCCTTCAGATAATCGATGACTTCGGGGTTCGCCACGTCCCGAAGCCAGAAATAATTGTCGACCCGCATGTCGCCGAACAGGGTATCGACCTTGGGGATCTTTTTTGCGACGGGCGGTGTTTGCGCGGTAAGGGGGATGAAAATAAAAAATAAAAGGACCAGCACGTTATATAGTTTTTTCACTCAAACTCCTTTTTTATTTCTTCAGATACATCAGATTCTTATCGAGCCGCCAATTTTTGTCGAAGAAACCAGCGCAGACGACGCCGGCCCAGCCATAGTTCCGCGCCGACTTATCCCAGATGATGAAGTCGGGGAGACCGGCGCTCGAATAAAGAGTGGAGAAAAGCCCCGTATATTTTTCCATGCCCGGGTTCGTCGCCGAGTAGAGCAGGACGAATTTTCCCCGGTGGTGCGGATTGGGATAGATCTCCATCAGGCACAAGCTGTCGCCGGCGATCTTTTCCTCGCCCAGGAAAAAGTGTCTGTATTCCATGTGGATCGGCAATTTGTAATTTATGTATTTGACGTAGGAATTGGTTTCGTTGTTGCCGAACAGGATAAGGTTGTATTTTTCGACCATCTCTTCGGTGACCTCGGTGTCCGGGACGACCGCGACAAAACCGTTGGCGCGCATCCACCAAGTGTAGGACTGGAGCCGCGCCTGACGCAGGTTGCGCTCGGTCGAGAGCGAATCGCCCTTGGTGCCGTAGACGAGCAGGAAAGGGGAGAAGTACGCGCGTTTGATCGGCCCGTATAGCTCCGGCGTCTTTTTCAGGGCGGGTTGTTTCGGCTTGCCGATCTTAAATTTATCGCCGGTTTTATAGAAATTAATCCCTCCTGGTTTTTTTAAGTTATATTTAATTTCTTGTCCATTGATCGTAAAAACAATTCTATATTTTTGACGATAATTTATTTGCCCGATGTCGGTAATAATATATTTCCAAAGTAGACTAGCGGGCAGTATAATGGAAAATTTGGTTATATTATGCGTTGTCATCGTGATCCATAGAAGCGGTTCGACCGTTATACCAAATGAATATATATTTTTTGTCGTTGTGTATTCAAAAGGGGCTTTCGATTCTAACATCGATGCTTGTATTTCAGCATCCTTGTACAGTCCCTCAACTTCATCGATTCGCACCCAATAAACCTGATTCGATTGAGCAAGGTCAGACGTTTTTAATACCACATCCTGAGGGTAAGGGTCGCGGACCTCGTTACGCAAGAAATCCATCATCTCTTTCTTGTCGATGCAGTCGATGCCCGGCGTGGAATCGAAATTCCACCAGTGACCTTGTCCCGGCACCTCGTCATAAACGAACTTGTACCCCAGGTCGTTTAAATATTTGCTCATCAGCCGACCCTGAATAGGGGGGACGTTGTCGTCCGCGCCGCCGTGCAGGATATAGGCCGGCAGGTTCCGGGCATTTTCCAGAAAAAGCGGGGTCACGTCCTCGCGCATGACCATATCGCGGTACTTCAATTGTTCGGGTTCGGCAAAAAGGTAACTCTTCTGCAGGAAGAACGGCGCATAAAGTTGGATCGTGGTCCAGCCGGCCGAGGGCGCGATCGCGGCGAAGAGATCCGGATGCGTCAGGCCGACGTGCCAGGTGCCGTGGCCACCCATGGAATGCCCGACCAGGTAAACACGGTTCTCGTCGATCTTATAATTCTTTTTCACCTCGGCCAAAACTTCGAGCGCGTCGAGCCGTCCCCAGTCCTGCCAGTCAAACCCGTAGCGGCGGCGGTTGGTCGGAGCGACGACAAACGCCCAGTCTTTCGAGGTGTAAGCCGCGGCCTGACCGCGGGCCTCAACACCGGCTCCGTGCAGGGTAAGGAGCAGGCTGTAAACGCTGTCCTTTTGAAAATTAACCGGCGGCAGGATCGAATAATACTGGCACGAACCGTCGATACCGGAGATAAATGTCCGGGAGTACGGCTCGCCCGGTTTCTTGATCTTAATCCAGCATGTCTCAGAACAAGAAAAATCTTCGCACGATAATTTTATAAACACCGCCGTGCTGTCGCCGGCAATAATTTCCTTGTTGAGTGCCACCCGAACCGGGACTTTGCAGCCGGCGAGCGGGATCAGATTCGGACATCTTACTCTATTCATATTGATAACTTCACCGGTAACTTCGATAAAAATTCCATCCTGCTGCTGTTCCGTGGCATTCATGATCGGTACGCCGATCCAGGCCGAACCCGTATCCCCGGCCATGAGATCGGGGAGAAGCACGTCCGGCTTCACGATCATAAGCGGATCCGGAACGGGCAAAATTTTAAAATCCCCCGAGTGGTCTGCGTATCCGCTGAACTTCAGCAGGATCCGGTTCTTGCCGTCCTTCAGGATCACCGGGATCAGGAAATATCCGTCGCCATACGCGTCGGCCGGATACGGACGGCCGTTAAGCGTGAACGAAGACACGCCCGGAGACCAAACCAGGGCCCGGCGCGAGCCGTCAGAATTGAACGAAGCCCAGGCATAACCCGCGCAAAGGACTCCGACATTGCCGTAGATATCCTGGATCGTGTCCCACGCGACGTTCTTGTACTCGATATTGATCCGGCCACTGTCCGACTTTATCTTTTCCCATCGGACCTTGCCGCCCTGGACCAGGATGCTCGGATAGATCGCGCTCGTGTCCGGTTCATACTCCTCATTTTCGATCCGGTCGTCCGCGGCAATTACACCCTCGCGCACGCCCACGGAAAAAGGACCGAGGCGGTACCATTCGGGGATCAATATCGTATCTTCCAGCGCGGAAACATTGGAAAGCGTTGATACTAATAATGAAAGGAAAAGCAACATAGGAATAGTAGTATAGGTTAGATTCATCCCCTGTCAATCCCTCACTGGGGTCAAATCTCTACATTCTACATAAGGATTCCGTTTACATACTTATATACTAAAATTGATATAAAGGTGCGATATGCATGTAGAATGTAGAGATTTGACCCCATATATCTCTTGACTTAAGTCATATATTAGATAAATTATATAATAACAAGGAGGAGAAGATGCGCAAGCTGCTTCTTATTTCGTTGACATTAATATCCTTCATCTTCGCGGCCGAAATGGGCCGCATCCAAGGAAAAGTTACCGACGCCTCGACCAACGAACCGGTCCCCGGCGCCAACGTGTACCTGGAAGGGACTGAAATGGGCGCCGCCGCCGACGAGGGTGGGAACTTTTTGATACCCTTCGCCCAGGCCGGCACTTACCGGGTGACCGCGTCCTGCATGGGGTTCAACCCGGTGACCCAGGACCCGGTCGTGGTGATCTCCAACCAGACCACCAATCTTCACTTCCGGCTCAGCACCACGATCTATCAGATCCAGCCGACCGTGGTCAAGGCCGAGCGGGCCGTGGTTATCCGGACCCAAACCCAGACCAGCCACACCACGACCGCCGCCGACATCAGCAAGATGCCGATCTCGGCGATCAACCAGATCATCTCCTTGCAGGCGGGTGTTTCCCAGAGCGAGCTGGGCACGCACGTCCGGGGCGGCCGCGCGAACGAGATCGCCTATTTCGTGGACGGCGTCCTGACCAAAGCCCCGCATTACGGCGAGCAGTCGATCCAGGTCAACAAGGACGCGGCCGAGGAGATCAGCGTGATCACCGGCGGTTTTGACGCGGAGTATGGCGAGGCCCTTTCCGGCGTCATCAACATCGTCACGCGCGAGGGTTCGGAAAAGACGAGCGGCAACATCCGCTATACCACCGACGAGATCTTCAACAACGACAAGCTGAATTTCGGGTACAACCTTTACGAATTCAATATCGGCGGCGGTCTCATGACCAAGACCCGCTTTCGCTACTTCCTGTCCAGCGAGGCCTACCTGACCGATGATTACGAGGACGCGAAGTACAAGCTCTATTCGCCGCGGTTCGATTACAAGCTCCAGGGTAAGGTGTCGTACCGTCTGCCCAACAACAAGGCCAAGCTGATCGTCTCGCAGTTCCACTCGCGCGAGCAGTTCATGCACTATGGCGACAACGGCGGCTTGAGCATGATGTTCAATCTCGACCGACACGCGGGCGAGACCCGCAAGGGCTGGCTGACCACCCTGACCGGGAACTACCAGATTTCCCAAACCGACCTCCTCGAATTGAAACTGGGCTACACCCGTAACACCCGGTTCTACGCCACCCGCGACATGGCGCTCGAGGAAGAGGAGGGCCGGAAGTGGTACGAGGATTACATTTTCAAGGCCAACCATTTCCCCAAGATCCTTCTCGGTGACCTTCCCGACACCGTGAAAAAGGCCTACCTCGTCGATTCCCTGTGCGATACGCTCATGCCCTACCACTACCAAGAGTTCGACCGCTACAGCGCGGCAACCCTGCGCCGCAACCCCTTCGGCGCGACCAGCTTCTTTTACACGGTCGGCGATTACCGGCTCTGGCGGTACTTCTTCAACCGCGACCTCCAAGCCAACCTCACCATGACCAACGCGCTCGGCAAGATCCACGAACTGAAGACCGGCATCAATATTTTCCAGCAGAACGTGGGATGGTTCGACAACAACCTGCCTTGGACCAAACTGCCGTTCTGGGATATGTACGACAAGAACCCGCTCAAGCTGGCCTTCTTTGCCCAGGACCGGATGGATTTCGAGGGAATCATCGCCCGGATCGGTCTGCGCTTCGATTATTTCGACTCCAAAGCCGAGGGGCTCACAAACCCAACCAATTCCAAGGACACGACGATGATCCTGGCGTCGCCCAAATGGCGGGTCTCGCCGCGGCTCGGCTTTTCTCTGCCGATCACGGAAACCTCCAAGATGCGCTTCAACTACGGCTACTTTTTCCAGACGCCGACCGCGCACGACCTTTACCGTTCGACCACGCCCGAAGTCGTCTGGCTGCTCCTGAAACGGGCCAACACGGTGCTGGGCAACCCGAACCTGACCGTGTCCAAGACCATCGCCTACGAGATCGGTTACGAGAACCAGGTTTCGGACATCATGGCCTTCGGCTTCACCGCTTATTACAAGGACATCTACGACCTGATCCAGACCAAGAGCTTCTTCTCCCTGCCCTATACCTATTATAAAGTGGAGAACGTGGACTACGGCAACGTCAAAGGCTTCGAGTTCACCGTGAAAAAGCGGATGCAGAACTTCTGGTCCGCCGACCTTTCCTACACCATGCAGTTCGCCAAGGGCACGGCTTCCTCGTCCTGGCAGGCTTATTACACGATCTACTACGCCGAGAACATCGACCCGATCACGGGCCAGTACCGGCTACCCCAGGGCGATTTCTGGCTCGATTTCGACGAGCGCAACATCATCAACGCCACCCTGGGCTTTGAGATCCCCAAGGAATTCGGGATCAAACCCCTGGCCGGATTTTTCAGCGATTTCATCCTTTCGTACCATTCCGGGTTCCCGTATACGCCGACCGACCTGCGCGGCAACCAGCTCGGTGATCAGAATTCCGCGCGCATGCCCAGCTGGTTGAACATCGATGTCAACTTCACGAAGGTCGTCTCGATCGCGGGTATAAACCTGTCCCTCTTCGCCAACTTCTACAACCTCCTCAACTCCCAGCAGATCACCTCGGTCTACAGTGTTACGGGCCGGCCGGACGACGACGGCCAGGATGTCACGATCTCGGTCAGCGATTTCGGCGACATTTCGATGACCAGCGCCTACTACACGCCGCAGGCGGATTACGACCACGACGGGCTGAACAGCGACGTGGAGCTGTACAAGGAATATCTGAAGGCGCGCCATTTTACGATCAACAACCCGTACAACTGGCGGCCGGGATTCCGGTCGCGTGTCGGGTTCGGATTTAGTTTTTAGGGCTGATAATAGAAGGTAACTGAATTCACGTAGGCGCTGCAGAAAGCGCCTAAACCGCCGCTCACACCGCATTGCGGATATTCGTTGTCGCGGAATTGGTATTGATAGTTGAAAAAATTGCTGTCATACGCGGCGATCTGCAGCAGCCAGTTCCCCTCTCCCATGTTGCTGTCCAAGTCCGAAACCAGGAAACAGAACACGGTATCGGGCAGAAAATCCGGAAAACTCACGACCTGAGGTGGTATTGTGTCATTTTGATCTAACCGGAATTCATAGACCTTTCCGCCCTTAGATTTCCGGATGAGGATCGTATCGTCATTAAATACCGTATCCCCGGACTGGGGAAAGATGATCGTGAAAGCCCCGGGCACGGTTGTTTCGCCCCGCAGCGTGTCGAGCCCGTCCGCGGCCACCATGATATTGTAAGTATGCTGGGGTTCTACGGGAAGAAAGAGATCGGAAACAAAATTTCTCCAATTTACGTAATTTAAAGTATCACAAAACGTATCACCGCGGATAGTCGCGAACGCGTTTTGCAGGTCGTAATTGGTCGTATCGTCCATCGCGTAGTTTCGATCGATGCGCACTATTTGCTGAACCGCATCGCTTCTTATCACGCCGAAGACGTTGAGCTGACTCTGGAAATCTTCGCCCGATGTTTTCGGGCAGGCGGAAAAGAAGACGGCAACGGAACCAAGGATCAGGAACAGGATGCGCTTACGCAAACTTGAATTAGTTCGTTTCACAATGGTTAGAACCGGAAATTGATCCCCAGGGAAGGAATCGGTATGGGCAGAATGGAGTACCCAACCTTGCGCGGATAGTTGGATCCGGTGTAATCCCATTCCCACTGGTAAAAAAGGGTGTTCTTCTGCGCGTACACGTTCATCACGTCGATGTACCAGGACCCGTTCAGGCCGAAGATCCTTATGTTCTTTTCCAGGTGTGCGTCGAGCCGGTGTGACAGAGGCAACCGGTAGGCGTCGCGCGGCCCCTTGATCACCCGCCATTCCCAGGATCCGGATTCCAGATCATAATAATAATAAGCGTACCGTCCGATCGCGTCCGCGTAGGGCAGACCCGAGCCCAGATACCAGCGCAGGCTTAAATTTGCGCCCCGGAAAAGCGGGACGACTCTCGGCACGACCACGCCCGCGACGAGGTTCAGGTTGTGCCGCCGGTCGTAACCGGGGAAATATTCCTCGTTCCCGACCCGGCGCCGGGTGAAGCCCAGAGAATAGCTGGCCCAGCCGAAGTAACTCTTCCAGTCTTTCTTGAGATAGACGTCCAGGCCGAAGGCGTAACCGTCGCCCGTGTCCAGGCTCTCGGTCGGCACGCTGAAAAATATGTTGTCCTGCGGGGGGATGAGCAGGTTGAAATATTTTTTGCCGTACGCCTCGACCGTGAACCGCGTGCCCTCGCCGATCCACTGCTCGACGCCCGCGATCGCGTGGATGCTGTACGGCGGCGCGTGGATCCTGTCCAGAGGCCGCCAGAAATCGAAGACCGAGAAGAACGATTCCTGGCTGTTTAGCGTGACCAGGAACTGGCTGTACTTGCCGATTGAAAAATTAAAGGACGAGTTGGGTAGGAAAAGGTATTTCAGGCCCAGCCGGGGATCGGCCCGGAACCGGTTGCCGACGAAATAATGCATGAGCCGCAGGCCGGGCATCAGGGAGAGGATTGGAGGAATCAGCGCCCAGTTGTCCTGGATATACGCGTCGATCAAATTGGATTTCAGCGCGGGCTGGATATAATCTCCGGATTCTACATACCAGCGTTCCGCGACCTGGAGGTTTTCCGCCTGGAGGCCGAACTCCAGGGTATGCCGCGGGTCCAGGAGATAAGAAAAATCGGCCTTGACCTGGTAGCTCCTTATCTCCTCGAAGAAATGCATGTTCTGCGTGCTGTCCGCATCGTCCGTATACCGGAAGTTCGTGAAGAAATTGCTCCAGACCCCGAGCATCTCGGCGTACAGTTTGGGATTGAAGACCCGGCGCCACCGCAGGGACGCGCCGCGGTTGCCCCAGTCAAAGCCGAGTTGCGTGCCGCCGGAAAAAGCGTCGGTGAAGAAGATCACGTCGCTGCCGCCGAATCCGGTCAGGGTGAAGCGGTTCTCCGGTGAGGGGTTGAAATTGACTTTCGCCACGCCGTCGTAAAAATAATACGGCAGTTCCACGTCCTTTTTGAAGACGTGCGCGTAGGCCCAGACCAAGGCGTCGAAATAGGTCCGGCGGCCGGAGAGGAGCACCGACCCTTTGGGAATCGGCCCCTCGAACATGAGCTTGGACGTGACCAGGCCGACGCTGGCCTCGCCCGTATATTTCTTCGAGTTCCCCTCTTTGGTGGTCACGTCCAGCACCGAGGAAAGCCGGTCCCCGTACTTGACGGGAAAACCGCCCGCGTACAGTCCGGCTTCGCTCACCGCGTCCGGGTTGAAGGTCGAAAAGAGCCCGAACAGATGCGTGGTCGGGTTGTAGACGATGATCCCGTCCAGAAGCACCAGGTTCTCGTCCGGACTGCCGCCGCGCACGAACATCTTGTTGGAAAGATCGTGCATGGGCATGACACCCGGCATGAGCTGCATGGATTTGATCAGGTCCGGCTCGAAGAGTACGGGCACGACCTTGATCTCTTTGCGGGACATGGTCGTGTGGCTGACCTCCACGGTTCTTTCGAAACGCGTCCGCTCCGCGGTCGCGGTCACGCCCTTGATTTCGATCGTCGTCGGCCGCAGCTCGGCGTTGACCGTGATCACCTGTTCCGGGAGAACCACGACATCCCGGGCGACCGGTTCGTAGCCGATATACGAAAAAACGAGCCGGTAAGGACCGGCCGGCAGACCGGCCAGGTAGTAGTAACCCTTGTCGTTGCTGACCCCGCCTTGTTCCGTGCCTTCCAGGGAGATGTTACAGTAGCTCAACTTCTCGCCGTTTGCGGCGTCGGTGACGAACCCGTTGATCCCGCCGAGGTCAGCCGCGGCAATCAACGTCCACGTGATAAACAGTAAAAATAATAATGCCTTTTTGGAATTCAAAATGTTTTCGCTTACGTCTTTATACTTTCTGCAGGAACTTGCTTAAATATACTTTTTTTCGACTCCGGAAAGCGTTAAAGACCTTGGTCCCCGTGGTTCCGGTGAATTCGCGCATCAGTTTCCACATATATTTCGGGGCGTGGGCCTGGATCGTGTTCAACTTTTCGGTATGGACCATCTCCAGGGCGCGGATGACGTTCGGGGTTATATCTTCTTCTTTGATCAAGCGCAGACCGGATTTACGAAAGATACGGTCCGTCTCCCGGACGCCGCTCGACCAGCGCAGGTCGGCCCAGGAAAAAAACCCGCCCGGTTTCAGGATCCGGGTC
>Ga0315294_10002001_pt1 | contig 22364 bp, 11 predicted proteins | sample YL17G13_40_MG_FD_203626 | JGI IMG/M metagenome (GOLD analysis project Ga0315294, IMG submission 203626) | Sediment microbial communities from Yellowstone Lake, YNP, Wyoming, USA - YL17G13_40 | ecosystem: Environmental > Aquatic > Freshwater > Lake > Sediment | place: USA: Wyoming | collected...
GCAAGTTCCTCGATGTGGCCCGGCAGGTCGCCAAGGACTACCCGGAAGTCGAATGGGACGACTGGTACATCGACATCATGACTGCCAAGCTGGTGGATCCCAAGAGGCGGACGCAGTTCCGTGTCATGGTGCTGCCCAACCTTTACGGCGACATCCTGACCGACGAGGCGGCGGAGCTCCAGGGTGGAGTGGGAACAGCAGGCAGCGCCAACATCGGCAAGCGCTACGCCATGTTCGAGGCCATCCACGGCAGCGCGCCGCGCATGGTCGAAGAGGGCCGCGCCGACTATGCCGACCCCAGCAGCGTTATCAGGGCGGCGGCAATGATGCTGAACCACATCGGCTTCGCCGACCGCGGCAAGAGGCTGGAGATGGCCCTCGACATCTGCGGTGCCTTCGAGAAGAAGCTGGTGGTCACCGGCCGACCCGCTGGGGCCAAGGGAGCCGAGTTCGCCGACTATCTGATGAAGACCCTCCAGGACCCCGAGCTGGAGAAGCGCTGGCAAAGGTACCAGTAGCGCGGGAAAGCCCGGCGAGGTTTGCTCTCAGGTAATGGGGGGCAGAACGATGAGGCTGCGCGACAGGACGGTGATCGTGACGGGCGCCTCCATGGGTATCGGTCGGGAGACAGCGCGCCTGTTCGCCCGCGCCGGCGCCAATGTGGTGTTGGCGTCGCGGAATGCCGAGCGTCTAGCGCGAGTCGCGCAGGAGCTTCAGGCCTATCGCGGGCGCTCTCTGGCGGTTCCCACCGACGTAGCGGACGACCAGGCGGTGGAGGCGATGGTGAAGAGGACAGCCGAGGAGTTCGGCAGCGTGGATATCCTGGTGAATAATGCTGGCCTGGGCCTGTACGCCACCCTCGCTGAGGGGAGCATGGAGAACATCCGCTATCTGTTCGAGGTCAACGTCTTCGGCGCTCTCAACTGCATTCGGGCGGTCGTGCCATACATGAAGCAGCAGCAGCGGGGCCAGATCATCAACGTCTCTTCGCTGGCGGGGAAGATAGCGGCGCCCAATGAAGGGGCCTACGCCGCCACCAAGTTCGCCCTCAGCGCCATCTCCGACGCCCTGCGGCTGGAGCTTCTCGACTACGGGATCACGGTCATCACCGTCTACCCCGGGCCAATCGAGACGCCGTTCCGGGAGAACACCATTAAGGAGATGGAGATGCCCGCCGCCTCATCCTCCCTGGTCATGCGCCGCATACCGGCCGTGCGCGTGGCAGAGGCCATCGTCAAGGCTGCGCGAGACGAACGGGCAGAAGTGTACGTCACCCGCTTCAATCGATTGGCCGCTGCGCTCAAGGGCATCTCGCCCGGCTTCATCGAGTGGGGGATGCGGCGGTTCTACGTGCGCGGTCGGGCCCACCGCCGGTAGCACAACAACGGCCGAGGGCAGCCGCGCGGGGATCGGGCCCCCGCCTAGACCGTTTCCCCTTCCTCCAGCCGGTACGGGAAGTCGACAACCCCCACCCTGGGCCGCTTCCTCAGGTGGGGCTTGAGGCCGAGGGCGTCCTGGTCGTGCAGGAGCCGCTCCCACCAGTGACGCGGGACGAAGTGCGGCAGCACCACCGTTATATGCACGTCCGGCTCAGCCCTTTCCAGGGACTCCACGTAGGCCAGCATGGGCGCCACGAACGCTCGATAGGGGGACTCGACAATCAGCAGGGGGATGTCGGGTAGCATCTTCTCCCAGCGGGCGCGATATTCGTCCGCTTCCTCCCTATCGTCCGCCAGGTGGACTGCCGTCACCTTGCCCGAGAGCTCGCGGGCGAAATCTACCGCTGCCAAGGCAATCTTGTCGATGTCGCCCACCGGCATCACCACATGCTGGCGCGCGGCCCGGCGCAGAGTCGGGGCAGCCTCCGGCGTTCTGGGCCGGAGATCGTCTTTCTCGACCCGCACCGTCTCTTCAAACCACGCGTAGTGGCGGCGTACGAGCGCGAACGCCAGGATCAGCGTCAGCATCAGCAGGATTGAGATCCAGGCCCCGTGGGTGAACTTCGTGGTGACGATGATGACCACCACCGCCGCCGTCATGCTCGCTCCCACGCCGTTAATCACCATGCTCGTGCGCCATCCCTTGTCGCGCAACCGCCACCAGCGTCTGACCATCCCGCTCTGCGACAGGGTGAACGAAACGAAAACACCCACGGCGTACAGAGGGATCAGCCTGGTCACCACTCCCCCGAAGGCGACCAGCAGGACGGACGCGGCGGCCGCGAGCAGGAAGATGCCGTAGGAGAAGGCCAGGCGGTCTCCCTTGAAAGCGAACTGCCGCGGCATATACTTATCCTTGGCCATGATTGCTGATAGCCATGGGAAGCCCGCGAAACTGGTATTGGCTCCCATGAACAGCACCAGCGCTGTCGCCGCCTGGTACGCGTAATACAGCACGTTCTCGCCGAGGACCTCCCTCCCCAGCATCGACACGATGGTCTCTTTTTCCGCCGGCACCAGCCCGTAGCGGCTGCTCAAGTACGTCACGCCCAGCACCAGGAAGCCCAGGATGCAGGCCATCATCGTCAGCGTCGTCCGCGCGTTCTGGCTCTCCGGCGGCTTGAACGCCGGCACGGCGTTGGAGATCGCCTCCACCCCCGTCAGCGCCGCGCTCCCCGATGAGAATGCCCGCAGCACCAAGAGCAGAGTGAGCCCCTGGGTAGCTGCCACCGTCTCCCGCGGCGGCGCTCCGTGCAGGAGCGACCCCGGCGCGTCTCCTATCATTACCTTGATCAGGCCGACCACGATCATCGCCCCCATGGCGAGGATGAAGAAATACGTCGGCGCGGCGAATATCGTGCCCGCCTCGCGAATCCCTCTTAGGTTGCCCCAGGCGAAAACCGCCACCACGGCCACTCCTATTACGACCCTGGCATCGTACAAATCGGGCACTGCCGAAGTGATGGCCGCCACGCCGGCCGCGACGCTGACCGCGACGGTGAGGGCGTAGTCCACCATCAGCGCCGCCGCCGCCATTAGCCCTGGGCCCTGCCCCAGGTTTTCGTGCGCCACTGTGTAGGCACCGCCGCCGCTGGGATAGGCTCTGATCGTCTGACGGTAGGAAAGTGTCACGATGGCCAACAGCAGGACGATCACCATCGTGATGGGCAGTGCTCTGGACAGCGCGACCGAACCTGCGAGCACCAGCATGATCAGGATCTCCTCCGGCCCGTAGGCGGAGGAGGACAGTGCGTCGGACGAGAAGATGGGCAGCGCCTTGACCTTGGTGAGGCGTTGGTGGATCGCCTGGGAGGTGGCGAATGGGCTGCCGAGGGCCACCCGCTTGACGTTCGCGACGTAGCGCCCCAGGGTGTCTCTCGGCCGGCTGGCCAGGCGGGTGGCTTCCAGGTAGCCGGGAGCGACCTGCACGAACCGCCGCTGGCGGGGGACAATCCGCAGGTAGGGCCCGCGAGCGGTCGCCCCGTAGCGCACCTCGCGCAGCTCTATGTCCGATTCGGAGGACGGCTCGGGGCCGCCCCGCTCCTGGCGGGGGATGACGACCCGCGTGTGTAGCTCGCCCGGCTCTGGAGGCGCCTCTTCCGGAGGCATCTCGGCCTCCGCCGGGCGACGCCCTCGGAGCCGTTTGATGCGGCGAAAGGATGGGCGGCTGTCTCTGTCCATCTAATCAGGGCGCATTTTCTCACGCTGCGCGTCCGCACGCCATACCGCACATGATACACTCATTCCTCCGTATGGTGGGCGATGGGGTGGGGGCCTGGGAGGGGAGCGGGCCTGGGAGAACTGCGCTGCGGCTTGACACTGTACAGCCCGCAGGGGATGATTCCTACAGGAAGATGGACTCGCGCCGTCCCTCGTCCATCTCCACCAGCCACGCTATACCGGGGGGGACGAAGTCCTACTAAGGAAAAACTCCAACCCATATGGCGCAGAAACACAGCCCCTCCGACTGGGAAGCCATCGGCCGTCACGCCATTCTCGACCTTCTTCAAGACCGCTTCGTCGCTCCCTGGTCCGAAATCGAGGCCCGCATAGCCGTTCGCGGCTGGAAGGACTACGACAAGGTCCAGCCCCTACAGCTCACCGCTGCCCGCAAACAGCTCCGTGAGGACGACCGCATTATCGAAGAAACGACACGACACCGGATTCCAGTCAGAACCATTCGCCTCCCCTTTCCCCCTGGCAAGACGAGACAATTGGCTCGCCTTTGCGGCTCCCGTCGCAAGAAGTACCGCCCCTATCTCTCCTGGACCAACAACCAAGACCTATGTGGCAAGCACGCTGAGAAGGTCGTGCTAGAATCCGCCAAAGCGGCGGCCTCAGATGCCGGTCTCTATGTGCCCCCTCAATCCCTCGGCGAGATAGCGTCAGTCAACAATGTCCCACTCGAGCGCGGCCCCCTCGATGTCCTCGCTCTCATCCTAGAACTCCCGGCTGTCGATTCGCAAATCCCACTCGTTATGGAAGTGAAGAACATTCACGACTGGATCTACCCCTCGGCGACACCGCTCTGGGAGTTCCTGGTCAAGGCCGCCGAACTCGCAGCTCGTATCCCCATCATGCCCGTCCTGGTTTGCGTACACTCCGCTTGGCAGACCAACCAGATGGCGAAGGACATTGGATTCCTCACTTGCCAGATGCGGCATCAGATTTTCAGCCCCGCGATCGATAGCCATGAGTTCGAAAAGCTGGTGTGCGAGTTCGGCCTAGTCATGATACGCCACGACGGCCCTCTCGAGCCGATCGTGACATTCCTAAGCAGGACTCTCCGCTCTTCGCCTCCGCCCACGCCTCCGGAGGAGCAGATCCCCTGGTACAAGCGCCAAGCTCACCGTTTCCAAGTGATGGCTCCCGTTATTCTGGCTCACGACGCCCTAGCTGGTAGCCTACCTGACGACGCAAGGCGACGCGTTTTCAGCTCGTTCAGGGTTCGTGCGAACCAAACCTTCGACTGACCATCAGTTCGCGGCTGGTAGCGGCAAGGGCAAATCTGGGGCGGGTGACGGGACTCGAACCCGCGACAACCTGCTTGGGAAGCAGGCACTCTACCAACTGAGTTACACCCGCTCGCGAGATGATTCTAGGCTTCCGGCGAATTGTTGTCAACGACTCGAGCAGCCGAGATGGCCCGCTGGCGTATCTCCAGCAGCACCAGCCCGAAGCCCAGCAGCACCAGCCCGAAGCCCAGCACCACCAGCCACAGCCCCACAAGGGTGAGGATGGTGTAGTTGCGCAGGGCTAGCTCTACAACCTGCGCCTTCTTCTCGTTGTCTATCTGTGACTTCAGACCTTTCATAGCTACGTCTATTATATCACTCGGCCTAGGGTTCCCCCGGCCCCATGTTGCACTCAAGCCTTGGGCCTGCCAACCATGCGCCTAATCCCCCATTTTTATATCTCTTCGGGAAACATGGTCAAACTTTCTATGGGAATCGGTGGCTTGCTTATCACGATCCGCGTGGGCGATCTTGCGCCCATCGTCCACCGGGGGAGGTGGAGGATCGCTGGGCGCACGGTGACGGAGGCCCCGATCCTGCCGTCTGCGCCTGCTGCGGCGTTCTGGTGGTCCTTGAGCAGCGGCCATCTAATGAGAGAGGCCCTGGACCTGGGGGCGGGGCGAACAGCGAGATAACAAACAGTTATGCGCTATTCGAAGGGTGAACGAGGATGGCTGACAGATACGGGGGCCAGGCAAAGGACGGCGGTTCTGGGGCGCAGTTATCCGCTATTCCCGCCTCTGGCGGGATGCCTGGACCCACTTACTTGGACCAGCCCTGGGCGATGGCGAACCAGACGATGGCGTTGGCCACCAGCAGGACGAGCGGCCAGCCTTTCGCCCTCACTGCCAGGGGAGACGCACTAGGGACGGAGCCGGGCCTGGCCGACTACAGCCCGTAGGGGCAGTCCTTGCCGTATTGGCCGAATGCAAAGTACTCCATGATGTCCGCTACGCTGATCTTCTTGTCGGCGTTCAGGTCGAGCCGCCGCCTGTAGGCCTGGCCCTCATCCGCGAGTTTCGTGCCGTATTCGCCGAACGCGAAGTAGGTCATGATGTCCGCGATGCTCGCCTTGCCGTCCTTGTTGATGTCCAAGGGGTCATTGTCGGCACCGCCGGCAGAGCACATCACGTTTTCGTACGTGCCTATGTAGTTTTCCCTGTCGTCCATGAACGAGTCGCCGTAGGGGTTGTCGTCGTCGTTGTCGTCGCTGGCGTTGCCGATACCGTCGCCGTCGGCGTCGAAGTCGTCGTCATGGCAGTCAGCCTCGCCGTCGGTGTTGATGTCTGGGTAGCCCTCGTCAGTGCCCTCGTTGCCGTCGTTGTCCACCCCGTCACAGACCTCCGGCGTGCTGCCGGGGTTCAGCGGGTCGCTACCGGCGCCGATCTCGTCATCGTCTTGCCAGCCGTCGTTGTCGTCTTCGTCGTCGCAGGCGTCACCGACCCCTGCGTGGTCTGAGTCGGTCTGCAGCGGGTTAGGATCACTGGGGCAATTGTCACAGACATCGCCCTTTTCGTCCCCGTCGACGTCCTCCTGATCGGGGTTGGGGATGTTGACACAGTTGTCACAGGCGTCACCGAGGCCGTCGGCATCGGACTCTAGTTGGTCGGCATTGGCGGTATTGGGGCAATTGTCGCAAACGTCGCCTGCGCCGTCGGCGTCGAAGTCCGCCTGACCAGGGTTGTAGAGGGTGGGGCAGTTGTCGCAGGCGTCGGCGAGTCCATCGCCGTCGGAATCTTCCTGACCAGGGTTAGAGATGGCAGGGCAGTTATCGACGTCGCCGCAGACGCCGTCGGAGTCGCTGTCGTTGTTAGGGTCGTTGGGGCAGGTGTCGCAGGTGTCGCCTAGGCCGTCCCCGTCGGCGTCCTCCTGGTTGGGGTTGGGGACGTTGACACAGTTGTCACAGGCGTTGCCCACTTCGTCCTGGTCGGCGTCCTCCTGGCCAGGGTTGGAGACGGCGGGACAGTTGTCGTCGCCGTCGGCCACCCCGTCACAGTCAGTGTCCCCGGGGGTGCGGTTCGCTTCGTCGGAGAAGTGGCCCCTCTCATAAGTGCCTAGGAAGTCGTAATCGACCAGCTCGATGTGGGTGGGCTCCCTTATCCATTTGTAGCCCCACTTGCACGGAACCACCAATTGCTTCTCTGCTAGAGGCTCGCCATCTCTCTCGTAGGCCAGGATCACGTCGTCACGCATGGCCGTTGTGAGTGGTAGGTCGGTTGAAAAACCGTCACCAGCGTAGAAAGCAACCTTCCACGCCTGCGGAAGGACACCAGCCTCGTCCAGTATGAATCCGAGTCTCACCCCGGTCCAGTTACCAACGGCAAGGGGAGTTGTGGGCAGACCAACGCAGTAGAGTTCGGCAAACACCGTGGTTGCCGGCACTGCGGCAAGGTCGTCGAAGGTCAGACTTAGAGGAGACTCAACAAGCCCGTCCACAACTAACGTCCATTCCGAGTCCCCGACAGCGTCCTGCTGTGCTTCAGAGGGGCCCGTCTCTACGGCCCAAGCCAGGAACCCCAGACCCAGGGCAACCGCACCTGCCAGAACCGTGAGCGCGAGTTTCCTCCCACGGCCACGCATGGCGAACCTCCTTTTGGGGACAACACCACCACTTCCATTTTATGCCGCCACCGGATAGGTCGACCACGTCGGCAAATACGCATTCCTCTGCAGTAGGCAAACCCTGTTTCACCATGATGTAGTAATGGAAAGCCCCCATACGCATACGTAGGGGTGCCAGTGCCCTTCGGTGTTACCACCGTTTGGTTGCGGTCAGGTCACCAAGGTTAGAGGATGAGGAACCATAGCTTGGATGACGAGCGGGCCTCTCCTTGCCAATACGTCGCCGGGCGATGGGGCCAGATAGGGCAAGGCTCACAGCCTAGCCCTGTCACCCCTCAGCGAGGGCGTAGATGTAGTTGTCGTAGCCCCCTACGTAGACCACACTGCCCACCACCGCCGGGGACGAGAAAACGCTGTAGCCCGTCTTGAACCGCCAGAGTTGCTCCCCCGTGGCCCTGTCCAGGGCGTAGACGTAGTTATCGTCGCCGCCTATGTAGATTACCCCCTCCACCACCGTCGGTGACGAGCGAACCCACCCGCCTGTCTCGAAGCGCCAGCGTTCCTCCCCGCTGGCTCCATCCAGCGCGTACACGTAGTGGTCGTCGCTGCCTATGTAGATCACCCCGTCAACCACTGCCGGGGACCCCCAAACCATGGCGCCCGTCATGAAGCGCCAGCGTTCCTCCCCAGTGGTGGCGTCGAGGGCGTAGACGTAGCCATCCTCGCTGCCAACGTAGACCAGCCCGTCCGCCACCGCGGGCGAAGAACCGACGTCGTCGCCCGTCTTGAACTGCCAGCGCTCCTCCCCACTGGCTGCATCCAGCGCATACACGGAACCGCCCAGGCTGCCGACGTAGAGTGTCCCGGCCGCCACCGCCGGCGAGGATCGAACCAGGGAGTCCGTCTCGAAGCGCCAACTTTCCTCTCCCGTGGCGCCGTCCAAGGCGTAGACATAGTGATCGTAGCTGCCAATGTAGACCACACCGCTCGCCAGCGTCGGCGAGGAGCCAACGCTGCCCCCCGTCTTGAACCGCCAGCGTTGCTCTCCGGTGGCAGCGTCGAGGGCGTAGACGTAGCTGTCACCCCCGCCGATGTAGACCAACCCGTCCGCGATCGCCGGGGAGGAGAAACCGGATTCGCCCGTCATGAAGCGCCAGCGCTGGTCTCCCGTGGCAGCGTCGAGGGCGTAGAGGTAGCCGTCGTTGCTGCCGATGTAGACTAGCCCGCCCGCCACCGCCGGCGAGGAGAGGCGAACGAAGCCGCCCGTCTCGAAACGCCAGACAAGCCTTGGCGGACGTTCAACGCCAGGGCCGGGGTTCACGCCGGTGTGGGCCGGATTGCCGCGGAACATCGGCACGCCCGGCCCAGTTAGGGTCAAGGTGGGCGTCGGCATCGGTGAAGGCGTGGGGCTGGGCATCGGGCTAGGCGATTCCTCTGCCGGGACGGTGGCGGTAGCTGTGGGCGGCCCGATCGTTGGCGATGGCAAGAAGGCGGTCGCAGAAGGTTCCGCCTGCTCTGTGGCCGTTGGGGTCAGCACCTCAGTTGCAGTCGCCGGAGCAGCGGACTTCTCCCCCCCGCTACAGGCTCCTATCAGCGCGGAGCCTGCTACCAGCGCCACGACCACCGGCACGCAGCGCCATCGAAAACCCATCTGACACCTTCCAGGAATGCGACTTCAATACCCGTATCCTACTCGCAGCCGCGAGTGTGGGCAAGAGAACGAGCTGAGGCCAGCCCTGGGCGATGGCGAACCAGACGATGGCGTTGGCCACCAGCAGGACGAGCAGCCAGCCTTTCGCCCCCACTGCCAGGGGAGACGCACTAGGGACGGAGCCGGGCCTGGCCGACTACAGCCCGTAGGGGCAGTCCTTGCCGTATTGGCCGAATGCGAAGTACTGCATGATGTCCGCGATGCTGATCTTCTTGTCGGCGTTGAGGTCAAGCCGCCGCCTGTAGGCCTGGTCATCGTCAGTGACTTTCGAGCCGTATTCGCCGAACGCAAAGAACTGCATGATGTCCGCGATGCTCGCCTTGTCGTCTTTGTTGATGTCCAAGGGGTCATTGTCGGCACCGCTGGCGGCGCACATCACTGAGGCGTCTGTGCCCACGTAATTCTCCAGGGCGTCGAGGAACGGGTCGCCGCTGGGGAAGTTGTCGTCGTTGGGGTCGCTGGCGTTGCCGATGCCATCGGCGTCGGCGTCGAAGTCGTCGTCATGACAGTCAGCCTCGCCGTCGGTGTTGATGTCTAGGTAGCCCTCGTCGATGCCCTCGTTGCCGTCGTTGTCGACGCCGTCGCAGACCTCTGGAGTGCTGCCGGGGTCCAGCGGGTCACTACCGGCGCCGATCTCGTCATCGTCTTGCCAGCCGTCGTTGTCGTCTTCGTCGTCGCAGGCGTCACCGACCCCTGCGTGGTCTGAGTCGGTCTGGAGCGGGTTAGGGTCACTGGGACAATTGTCACAGACGTCGCCCTTTTCGTCCCCGTCGACGTCCTCCTGATCGGGGTTGGGGATGTTGACACAGTTGTCACAGGCGTCACCGAGGCCGTCGGCATCGGACTCTAGTTGGTCGGCATTGGCGGTATTGGGGCAGGTGTCGCAGGCGTCGCCCACGCCGTCCCCGTCCGTCTCCGCTTGCTCTGGGTTGGAGGCGGTAGGGCAATTATCGGCGTAGTCTCGCACCTCATCGCCGTCGGTGTCCAGGCAGGTGAGGCCCACGTCTAGATCGGTAACCGGCGGCGGGACGGTCACCGCCTCACTCGTGGCTGGTGAGCACCCAGCGATCTCGACCTCAACCAAGTATTCCCCGGCCACCACGTTCCAGGCATAGCGGCCATCGCTGCCGGTGATCTGCGGGTTCGCCTCCGGCTCGAACATTCCTGCGTGGAGGGTGGGGCTCATCTCCACGTAGGTGGACTGCACCGGGTTAAGGCGCTTCAGGGTCACGGTGGCGCCGGCGATGGGCGTGTCGGTGTCGGCGTCGAAGACGACGCCGCTGGGGTCGACGAGGAAGATGCCCGCCACCTGGCAGCCGTCGTCGTGCTGACCGTCGCCATCGGTGTCGAGGCACATGGTCACACTGGTCATGGACTGCGGCGGCCATTGATAGGGAGGAATGTAGCTGAACTCCCAGGCGGTCCCGGCGCCGCCGGACGCGTCGGTCATCAGCCCCTGCATGACGGGGGGCACGCCGTCGACCTGGGCAACAGTGATCTGCACGCTGACGGCCGTGACCGTCTTTGTGACGGTGATGGGCCAGCCACGGATTCCGGCCGCCGTCCCGTCGGGCATGGACCCCCAGAATCCCGTATTGATCGTCACGTCTGGGGGCGGCGCTCCGCCAGCGCAGCCCGGGTCAGCGGCGTCGACCAGAGTGTCGAGGTCGTTGTCAATCGTGTCTGTACAGGAGTCGGCGACGGAGTTGTGCTCGGGGCGGCTGCTGTTGAGCAGCGGGTCCGACCCCAGGTTGCGCTCGACGCGGTCGGAGAATCCGTCGCCGTCGGTATCGGGCAGGAGCGGGCTCGTGCCGATGCTCACCTCGAACCCATCGTTGAGGCCGTCGTCATCGGTATCGGCGTCCAGGGGGTCGGTGCCGTGGACCGTCGTCTCATCCTCATCGCTTAGGCCGTCGTTGTCGTCGTCGGGGTCGCAGGCGTTGCCCAGGGCATCGCTGTCGGTGTCCGTCTGGTCAGGGTTAGCGGTGGACGGGCAGTTGTCGTTGTCCCCCGTCTTGGGCGGCAGGTAACCGCTGCCTGCACAGATGCCATCGTTGTCAGCGTCGTTGTTGGAATCGCTGGTGCAGATGTCGCAGGCGTCGCCGGCCCCGTCGGAGTCGGCGTCCTGCTGACCAGGGTTGGGCACGGTGGGGCAGTTGTCGCAGGCGTCTCCCTGACCGTCGCCGTCCGTGTTGGTCTGGTCCACATTCGCCACCAACGGGCAGTTGTCGCCAACATCGAGCAGGGTGTCATCATCGTCGTCATCGTCGCAAGCGTCTCCCTGACCGTCGCCGTCGGTGTCTTCCTGCCCGGGGTTGGGGTCATCGGGGCAGTTGTCCCACAGGTCAGGTACTCCATCCCCGTCCGAGTCCGACGCGGGCAGGCAGGTCGCCGTGTCCGTGCTGGTGATCCTGAACCTAGGCAGGTCCTCACGAACCAGATAGTTGGCGAACACCTTGTCGTTGAACACTGTGCTCGGCACAACGCATTTCTCGTACACGACGTTGGGGTCCGCAGCAGCCGCACCAAGCGTCATCACCTCCGCCGTCATCGGCGCGCAGATGTTCACCGGCCAGGGGTGGAGCGGGTTGCCCAACACCGTGACCGAAAGCCAGCCGCTGGCGCCCGCGTTGAACGTGATGTTGTTGACGGGCGTGGCGAGCGCACTGAAGTAGCCGACCCGGCGCAGCCACTCCTGAGCGCCCATGGCCCTGACAGCACGGATCAGCGGGTCGCGGTCTACCTCCGGCGGGTAGGAAGCGGTGGCAGTCATGGCACCCAAGACGTCGGGGCCCTCGCCGTCAGCAACGGACAGGGCACCCTCGTACAGAGTGGCGGTGGCGCCAACCCCCGTGTTGCAGTTGCCGGGCATCATTGCCATGGTGGCCGTGAACGTGATCTTGCCCGCTGTCTGGCCGTTGATGGGGTCGTCCGCTGTGCCCGGCGTCATATCCATGCCCAGCAAGCCGTGAGCCTCGGCGAAGTCAGCCGGCGTGTTGGTCACCTGACCAACGAACGGCTGGTTGCCGGGGATAGCCAGGGAGAACAGCTTCTTGCAGGGCTCGTTCTGGATGCAGTTGTTGTCCACCGGGTTGGTCAGCAGGTTGGCCTCGAACTCGTCGATGGTCACGCTCCAGGTCGGGCTGAGGTCCCTGGCGAGGATGAAGGGCTTGCCGGCGAACAGCAACGGGGTGGTTCGGCTGTTGTTGGCCGCGACGTTGTCAGTGACGTGCGGGTCCTTGGGCGAGATGGTGTTGGTGACAACCAGCACCACCGGCACGAGCTCCGAGTCCTCGTCGATCAGCGGCAGGACGCCAGGCACTTGCCAGTCGCAGTCGTCGTTGCCGAGCGGGTCGTCCTCGTCCACCAGGGTGTCACCGTCGTTGTCGACACCGTCGCAGGCGTCCTCGTCGACGGCGCAGGACACGCAGTGGGGGTCGGGCAGATCGACGTCGTCGTCGGTGGAGTTGCTGCACAGAAGGTTCTCGCCGGTATCCGTGCAGTCTCCGTCATGGTTGGCGTCGCAGTCGTCGAAGAGGCTCTTCTTGGCGCAGCCGTCGTTGATGACGGTGTCGCCATCGTCGTCCCTGCCGTAGCCGCTGGCCTCGGTGCAGAAGGTGCCCGACTCAGCCGCACCCACAGCCGGGCAACCGTCGTTGACCCATCCGCCCAAGTCGACATTGTTGTCGCCGTCGTCGTCCAAACCGTTGGCGCAGCTGTTGGCCATTCCGCCGGGGCGAAGCCCGGTGACCTCGCTGCACAGACCGGCATCGTTGTCGTTGTCGATGCCGCCGCCGCCGATGCGGTCCTCGTCGATCTTGGTGTCGCCGTCGTCGTCTTTCTCGATACCCGTCGGACAGCCGTCGTCAACCACGCCGTCGGGCTCGTCGTCAAGGCCGTCGCAGAGGGCCTCGGCGCTGCCGACCACCGGGATGGTGCCGTTCTTGGCGCAGGTGAGGCTGGCGGTTTCGCCGGTGTGCGGGGTGTCCATCTGGTAAGGCACGCCAAAGTGGTCGGCTGTGGCGGGGGTGATGCTGGCCGTGCAGTAGGGGATGGGACAGCCGTCGTCGACCACCCCGTCCATGTCGTCGTCCTTGCCATTGCCCAGGTACGGGGCGGGCCCGCACTGGCCGGTCGCGACATTCTCGAGGGCTCCCCATGGCGGCCTTATGGCCACCGCGCTCTTCGCCAGTGTGACGTACACGGGCGCGTAGGGCCCCTCGTCGCGGACGATCTTGGAAACGGTGACGGTCTGAGTCACGCCGTTCTTGATGAACGGCGGGTCAGCAAGCATGTCCTTGTCCATGTCCAGGAAGGTTACGTCAGAGGGGATCAGCGTCTGGTTGACGATCTCTAGGTCCGCCTCGGCCAGTACGTCGGTGTTGGTCTGCGTGGACGCTGTGTTGTTGGCTGGGGAAGGATCGAACGTGTCGGGGGTGGTGAGGTCGATCTCGTTGTGAAAGGTGAAGCTGTGGGCGCTGGCCTGGCTACAGCTAATCGTGTAGACTTCGTCGACATCGACTGGGGCGCTGGTGAGATCAGAATACGATGTAGGGTTGCCCGCGTCGGGCGTCACGGTGCAGTCCGCCGGCGCCGTGACCTGCGTAGTGATGCTAACGTCCACCTGGTCGGTCGGGCCGTTGTTGCGGATAGTCTTGCGGAGGGTCACGCTGTGGTCAGTGTTAACGTCGATGGTGGGAGGTAGATCTACGAGCATGGACTGGCCGACGATTTCCACGTCGGCAGGCGTCGGGCAAACGGCCGGAGCGATGGCGATCATGCCGTACTGGGAGTTGCCATCCCACACCTCGTCGATCTGGTCCGTCCAGTCCGTGACGCCGGGCTCGTAGCCGGCGAAAACGACACCCGTTAGGGTTAGATAAACCAGGGTGCCCGCGCCGCCCATCACCTGCATCTGGTAGCGGTCGGTGAATCCCAGGGAGCCCGGCGGCTCAGCGTTTGCCTCGGCCCCCTTGCCAATGACCACGGTGTACAGTGACCCATCAACGTCCGGGCAGGGACTGCCGACTGGGCCGCAGTCGCCGTAGTCCCATATGGCGCCGACTTGGGTGATCACGCCGTTGTGATTGGCAGTGTTCACCTGCACCTTGGTGTTGTCATACAGCATCCCGTACTCGTAGGCAGCCAGGTTATGGTAGGACCCGCTGGAGAAGGGCACGTCGTCCAGAAAGACGTCGATATCGAAGGTGGAGCCGACGCCGCCGACCTCTACGCACCTCTCGATAGACCCCAGGGTGCTTTTCGTGTTCGCCACATCACTGTAGGGGTCCACATCGATACCCAACACGTCGGGGTCGCAGGCGTCGCCCTGACCGTCATCGTCGGTGTCGGTTTGGTCTGGGTTGGCGACTAGCGGGCAGTTGTCGGTGCCGGCGCACGAAGGGTCTGACTCTCCCGGATCGCATATGCCGTCGCCGTCGTCATCCGCATCGCAGGCGTCTCCCTGACCGTCGCCGTCCGTGTTGGTCTGGTCCGCATTCGCCACCAACGGGCAGTTGTCGCCAACATCGAGCACGGTGTCATCATCGTCGTCATCGTCGCAAGCGTCGCCCTGACCGTCAGCGTCGGTGTCCGTTTGGTCCGGGTTGGGGTCATCGGGGCAGTTGTCCCACTGGTCAGGTACTCCATCCCCGTCCGAGTCCGACGAGGAGGCGCAGGTCGCGGTGTCCGTGTTGATGAGCTTGAAGCTAGGCACGTCGTCACGCACCAGATAGTTAGCGAACAGCTTATCGTTGGGCAGTGTGCTCGCCACGTTGCACGTCTCGTAGACGACGTTCGGGTCCTCAGCCGCCGCACCAAGCGTGATCATCTGCGACGTCATGGGCGCGCAGCTGCTGATCGACCACGGGTTGACCGGGTTGCCCAACACCGTTACCGACAGCCAGCCGCTGGCGCCCGCGTTGAACGTGATGTTGTTGACGGGCGTGGCGAGCGGAGCCATGTAGCCCACCTTGCGCAGCCACTCCTGAGCGCCCATGGCCCTGACAGCACGGATCAGCGGGTCGCGGTCTACCTCCGGCGGGTAGGAAGCGGTAGCCGCCAGGTTACCCCAGACGTCCGGGCCCTCGCCAGCAGCCACCGAGAGGGCACCCTCGTACAGAGTGGCGGTGGCGCCAACCCCCGTGTTGCAGTTGCCGGGCATCATTGCCATGGTGGCCGTGAACGTGATCTTGCCCGCTGTCTGGCCGTTGACCGGGTCGTCCGCTGTGCCGAGAATCCCGTCGATGCCCCGCACCCCATGGGCTTCGGCGAAGTCTGCCGGCGTGATGGTCATCAGAGCAGCGTGAGCATCGAAGGGCTCGTTGCCAGGAATGGCCAGGGAGAGCAGCTTCTTGCATGGCTCGTACTGGATGCAGTTGTCGTCCACCGGGTCGGTCAGTTGGTTGGCCTCGGACTCGTCGATGGTCACGCTCCAGGTCGGGCTGAGGTCCCTCGCCACGATGAACGTGAAGGTGCTGGTCCAGCTGTTGTTCCCGGGGTCGGGGTCCGCGACTTCCGGGTCCTTGGGCGAGATGGTGTTGGTGACAGCCAGCACCACCGGCACCGCCGGCGAGTCCTCGTCGACCTTCGGCAGCACGCCGGGGATGGTCCAGTCGCAGTCGTCGTTGCCGGACGGGTCGTCCTCGTTGACGAGGGTGTCACCGTCGTTGTCGACGGCCGGGAGCTCGCACGGGTCCTCGTCGATCAGGCCGTCCTTGTCGCTGTCGACACCGCCGCCGCCGATGCGGTCCTCATCGATCATGGTGTCGCCGTCGTCGTCCTTCTCGATACCCGTCGGACACCCGTCGTCAATAACGCCGTCGGGCTCGTCGTCAACGCCGTCGCAGAAGGACTCCGCGGTGCCGACCACCGGGATGGTGCCGCTCTCGGCGCAGTTGAGGCTGGCGGTTTCGCCTGTGTGCGGGACGTCCGTGTCGAGAGGCAGGCCAAGCTCCTGGCCTGTGGCGGGCGTGATGCCCGCCGTGCAGTAGGGGATCGCGCAGCCATCGTCGATCAACCCATCCGTGTCGTCGTCCTTGCCATTGCCCGTGCCGGACGGGCCGCACTGGCCTGTCGCGACATTCTCGGGGGCTCCCTGCGGCGGCCTGAGGGCCATCGCGGTCTTGCTGAGGCTGGCATCCACCGGCGCGTAGGGCCCGTTGTTGCGCAGGGTCTTGACAACCGCCACGCTCTGGGTGGTGCCGTGCTTGATGTACGGCGGGTCAGGCGCGCCGTTCTTGTCCATGTCAAGCCAGGTCACGCCAGTGGGGTCGAGCACCTGGCTGACGACCTGCAGATCCGCCGAGTCCGACGAGGAGGCGCAGGTCGCCGTGGCCGTGTTACCCGTCGTGATTGCGTCTATGCCGAATATGTTGGGGTTACCCCCACTGCCGCCCTGCCCTCGCGCTTCCTGGTTCCCACCGCCAGCCAGCAAACACAGAGCAGCCACGCCCGCTATGAGAAGGCCACGCAAGCAGATCCGCAGTCCGTCCATTTCGTCACCTCCGGGGCTCTGAAGGCGAGAGCCAGGTCGCACGTCGGCCCTTATCTTCAATCCAAGCCGCACTACACGCTGTGAGAGCTAGCAAGGCCAGTATACTACACCGGCGATGGTAACTTGTCAAGCGGGCGCGGAAGGTCCCCATATGCATACACGGGGGGCGCCGGTGCCCTTCGGTGTTACCCCCTTTTGGCTGCTAGTGAGCGGGAAGCCCTACCGCAGCCACCGCCTCCTGGCGTACCAGCCGCCTGCGGCGGCGATGGCGAACGCTGCCGCAGCGGCACCGCCAGCGATGGCCGCATAGGGAGGCCCTGCGCCGGCCGAGTCATCAGCGGGGCTAGCGGGGGAATCCGAGCCGTCCACGTGCATTTCGACTATGCCGCCGACAGGGGCGGCTAGCGGTTCCACCACGACGAATATGGACAGGTGCGTTGTCGTGCCGCAGATGATGTCGTTCGCTGTGTCCACTGAGGTGGTCACGTTGACAAATCCACTGTCGATGCGCTGCATGAGCTTGAGGTTGGCCTCCGGCCCCGCGACCTGGCTCTCGTCATACCTTACGCAAACAGTCAAATCGCCCGAATAGGAGGCACCGGTGTTAATGTCGAAATACAGCGGTATTTGGGCCAGCCCAACGATCTTGAACCCTGTGGGTGGAGGAGGACCCGCTGTGGTGGTGACGACGCTGGTCGTACCCCCGCTCGCGACGCTGGAGAAGGTGACGTCAATCCCAGCGAGGGCCGCAGTGCCTCCGTTCAGTGAGACGGGGACATTACTGCCCACCGGCGTGTTTGAGGAGCAGACGCCTGTGTCTTCCAGGGCCAGGAAGTCGCCGGGTGGAGTGTCGCGGCGGTCGGCGAGCCACCTCACTGTCTGCGTCCCGGCCGCTGTGCATGTCCGCAGGGGGATGCCTCCTTCGTCTGCGGGCGTGTCGGGGTTGTCGGCGCTGAGGCCAAGAAAGACCTCCTTGTGCAGCATTGGTCCGCACGACTCATTGGTGGGCGCCGCCGTCCGGTCGCGCCAGACTTCGAAGTCCAGAACGCTGCCGTCAGTCTGTGTGAAGGACAGGCCATTAGCGCAGACGAGCGGGTTGGAGCCCACCCGGCGGGCGTACAGCGCAGCCCCAGGGTGAGCTGCCAGGAAATCGTCCCTCATGCCGTTGAGTTGGCTGGGCCAATGGGAGAAGGAGCACAGGTCGCTGGGGGAGCCGGTAGTGGTGCTGGCGTCCGTGGTGCCATCAAGCCAGGTCAAATCCAGAGAGATTATCCTACCTTCCGCGGGGCACCTCCCCAAGGGGCCGATCCTCACTGACAGCAAGCTCCTACCGGTGACTGCCCCGTCGGGGACGAGGGCGTCGCCCGCGAAGCCAACAGTGGGCGAGGGCACGATCGCGTACGAGCCCCATTCCCAACCTGGCTGGCCGTCGGGGAGCTCTATCCACGACAGCAACTTACAGGCCGCGCCCACGGGACAGTCGTCGTCTGCCGGGAGAATATCGGGGTTGTCGGGCGCGACTTCGTCCACTGTGACCGAGAACGTTGGGGTGAACGGGCCCTGGGCCTCGGCCAGCCCCTGGCCCAGCAAGAGCAGGAATAGAAGGCCGACGAGAGGAAGAAGGCGAATCGTTTTCATCGAAGCATACCTCCCGGGATCACGATGAAAGGCCGGCCACCATCAAACAAGCCTGGCCGAGTCAGCCCAGATTGCACGCGGCGCGCCCAACACCAACATGAACAACAAAAGAGGAAATTCGCTCCGCCGACCGCAAACGGTAGGCGTCCGTTCACACACCCCGCCTATCTCCAGGCCAGCGTTGAGGCTGAACTCGCTTAGCAGGAAAGACGGGCTGATTCTAGATCAGCCAGGATATTTTGTCAAGTTCGCGAAGGGCCCCCATCCTACCCGCAGCCGCGACGGTTAGCAAGAGAAGGAGCCCTACCTACTCCACCGCCTCCTGGCGTACCAGGCGCCTGCGGTGAGGGTGACCAGTGCCACAGCCGCCAGTCCAGCTAGACCGACATAGTTGCGGGCCGACCAATCAGCGCCTTCGGCCCCATTGGGGATCTCTGCCATGCCGCCGACCGGGGGAGGATCGCAGGGGTCGCCCTTAGTGTCGCCGTCGCTATCGATCTGGTCAGGGTTAGAGAGCGCGGAGCAGTTGTCAGATATGTCAGCGATGGTATCGCCGTCCGTGTCTGGTTGGGGTCCTCCCTCGTCGGGAGGGAGCGGCCCGTGGGGAGTCCCATCGGCGTAGGCAGCCGACTCCGTGAAGCCGTACTTGATGTTCGCCCAATCGTCGAACCCCGAGAGGGCTTGGTCGTTTTCTTTAACGCACCACACGTGGCTCTCGCCCACGGCCGCGGGGTCGTTGATGCCCGTCTTCACCGGGCTCTGGATCTGGCGATTGGCGTCCCAGTCGATGGGCCCACTTACCCACCGCTTCACGAAGGGACAGTCATCGACAGTGGTGTCGCCATTGAGATCCCTGGGGTAGGTATGGGCGGTCTTCCAGAACAGGAACCCCGCTGGGGCAACGGGCGCGTTGCTGTTGTCCACGCCGCAGTTCTCGTTCAGGGCCGCCTCGTTAAGCCAGCCAACCGGGTTACCCACGCACACGCCCCCTGCAGCCGGCGTCAGCACCCAACGCGAATAGTCGAGGAAGCTGCCAGAGTTGTTCACCCCCCACGTGCCGCGGGGCACGATGTAGGGCATCTGGAAGGTGTAGTTCATCACGCTCAGGTAGTTGGGCTTGTAGTTGAGGTCATCGGCGCCGCCGTGGCGCAGGTTCAGGTTGTGGCCCAGCTCGTGCATGAAGGTGCCTTCCTGCTCGGCCGCCGAGCCCACCGACTCGCCCGTGCCGTCCACCGTCCAGCAGGGAGTGGCAGCAGCGCGGAGGCCTCCTAGGGAGACGTAGAAGTCGTTGCCCCAGATCTCCGCCTTGCCCGAGCTACAATTGAAGGCGCCCGGCTGCTGGTGAGTGTACAGGGCGTAGTGGAACACCTTGCGCTTCGCCGCCTTGATCCACTTGGCGTTGGCGTTGGGAGCGCGGTCGGCAGCGGTGGTGAACTTGGTGCACTTGTAGGCCTCGAACAGGCCGTTAGGTGGATTGCCCTGCTGGGGGCACGGTGCTGGCTGCACGGCGGCGAAGTCCGTGAGGTTCTCGTGCACCACCGCCTCGTCCACGATGACGTGCAGCTTGATGTTGACGGGAGCATCGGCGAAGGCCTTGACCACGCTGCAATCGGGGTCGGCGGGCTTGCCTGCGTCTCCGCCGGTGCAGCCGACCCCGGTATCGCACTTCCCGTCGTTGCCGTTGTCGATGCCGTCGTTGCAGGAATCGACCCCCGTCGCCCCGTCCTCGATGATCCCGCCGATGGGCTTATGGCTGTGGTTGACGCCGCAGTTGCTGCCAGCGATGGCGCAGTCCTCGTAGTCCACCTCCACGAAGATGTCCTTCTGGTTCTTGCTGGCGCCCAGAGCTGCCAGGTTGAGGTCGATGGTGCCGTCGTTGTTCTCGTCCATCCCGCTCTGTTCCCAGCTATCCAGGAGGCCGTCGCCGTCGCTATCTGTGATGACGATGCTGACGCCGCCCTGGAAGATCCCGCTCCTCCCGGTGGAGGTGCTGGTCTTGAAGGCGACGTAGTTGTTCTCGCTTGCGGCCGCAGCGCTCAGGCTTTGGAACTTTTCGGTAGTTGAGCCTGGGAGCAACTGATCCTTGATTACCAGCTTGTGGCCATAGGGCATCACGAAGCCGCCTGACATCGGGTCGCCGCCGCAGCCCACGACTACCAAGGTGCCGTCGTGGCGGAGGCCGTGGGGATCGCCCGATATCAAGCCGTCGGTGATCCCGGGGCAGTCCGTCGCATCGGCGGTGAACTCATCGCCCACGGCGCTGGGGTCCTTTTTCAGCACCAGCTTGGTGTTAGTAGGCTGGCTGGCCGACGTATCCTGGATGAAGTAGCCACCGCCGTAATTGGTGCCACTGTCGGCATAGAAGGCCACCTGGTCGCTGTCATTGACCATCGGCTTGGCCAGGCTGGTGAAGTCGCTGCCGTAGGTTGGGTCGCCCACCCAGGCGCCCTGGGTTGGGCAGCCGTCGTTGACCTTGGTGTCGCCGTCATCGTCCTGGTTGTCCGTGCCGCACTCCCCGGCGGCGACGCTCTCCGGGTAGTCGACAGCGGGGCAGCCCTCATTTACCCAGGTGTCAGCGTCATCGGTGACGTCGTTGCCGCACTGCGTCGTCCCGCTCTCCGGCGGGTCGACCACCGTCACCGTCGTGGTGGTGCCACCCGACTTCAGGAACACGCCCGCCGTAGCCGCGAGAGCACCCGAGACCCCAGCCTGGAACACCACCTTGCCGGAGTTGTTCATGGCGGCACCGCCACCGCCGCCACCACCGCCCAGCGGCGAGGTATAAGTACCGCCCGCGGGCGTGGACTCGCCCACGGCCACCACCTTGGTCGCGCCACCGCCGCCACTGCCCCGGAACAGAGCCTCCGGATAAGTGCCGCCAGTGACCGGCGCGTGGAAGAGCACAAGGCCGCTGTCATTGAAGTCCTTCAGGGTCGGCACCCCGTAGGTGCCCCCGCCGGGGACCGACTGGCCGAAACGGACCACACCGGCCAACACCCGAGCCCCAGGCGGGGGCGGAGGCTCCAGCGCCACCAGGATGGTCGGAACGCCCGAAGTCATGGCAGCGAAGGCGACCCTGCCGGTCCCATCGGCGATTGGGGAGGTAGGGAGGTAAGGGCAAAGATCTATCACCCAAGATCCCAACGTATCTCCGTCCAAGGCCATGACCGTCAGGGAGCCGCCGCTGCCCTTGACCACCGCGCACGGCCCCGGACCGCCCCCGACCGACGCCCGCACGTAAAACACTACAGCGCCATTGTCGTTTACATCTGGCGGACCCACCTCGGCGATAACGGAGCCAGCCGGGAAGGGCGAAGACAACCCATCACCGGTGAGAGCGATCTTGGTCGGGGGGCTGTCCATGCCAGCTACCGCCGGCCGCGGCGAGGAAAGGACTGGGGGAAGCAAGGCGAGAAGAGAAACAAGGAGAAGGATCACAAGGCGACTGGTTTTCACGGCGCACCACCTTTCGGCGTCCCCGCGCTCTAGGGAGGCCGACAATCCCGGCAAGGGCGCCAATACCTCTCGAGATAGTCAAGACTCTTGTAGACCCTTTATACATCTTTCGCCAGCGTTGTCAAGGCCTTGTGTTGGGTTGCGGGTAGAATGACCTAGTTACGTCGCAGCAAGAATATCGTCTCTACAGGGGGTGTCCTCCTGGCAAGGAGGTGCCTATGGAGAAAGGATGGCTGCGGGCATGGTTCGCTATCCGTTGGTGGTTTTGGTGGAGCAGGAGAGACTGACACAGGCTGAGGCGGCACGGGAGATGGGGCTCTCAGTGCGACAAGTGCGGCGCATTCTGCACCGCTACCGGGAGAGCGGTGGCAGGCTGGAGAGCCTGGTTTACCAACGCCGACACCCAGCGCCCAATGCCCTGGCAGAGAAGGTACGGGAGGAGATTCGGCGACTCCACCGGGAATACCCTCACTGGTCCGCCCCGGCCATCGCCGAGGCCCTGGCAGCTACCGAAGGCGTGCCCGTTCACCGCGCTACCGTCCACCGGC